>LUMJ01001028.1_pt1 | contig 14805 bp, 13 predicted proteins | sample 729631 | NCBI WGS metagenome assembly LUMJ01 (sample SAMN03860266, study PRJNA289734) | marine metagenome | biome: seawater column; feature: ocean; material: water; isolation source: Red Sea water column Station 22 - depth 500m | place: Saudi Arabia: Red Sea | collected 2011-10-15 | depth 500 m | reverse complement strand
GTCTTGAGCCATGGTGCCCGCCCAGCGCGGCCCGGTGAGTTTACCGAGCGGGCATTTCTTAACGGCCGACTGGATCTCGCCCAAGCCGAGGCGGTCGCCGACCTCATTGACAGCCGGACCCAGGCCGCAGCACGAGCGGCTGTGCGGTCTTTAATGGGTGATTTTTCGACGGAGATAAGCGCATTATCGGCGGAGATAGGTGATTTAAGGGTGTTTTTCGAAGCAGATATAGACTTCTCGGAGGAGCCTGTGAGCAGGCTCGATTCCAACGCAGCACAAGCCCGGCTAAATCACAGCAATCAGCGACTCTCGTCATTGCTGCACCAGGCCCGGCCGGGAAGTCTATTGGCTCACGGAGCCCGGGCCGTGCTGGCAGGGTTGCCCAATGCAGGAAAATCAAGCCTGATGAATGCGTTGGCGCGAGAAGACCGGGCGATCGTCAGCATCACCCCAGGGACTACACGTGATGTGGTCGATACGATGATCGATGTCGCCGGTATAGCGGTCCAGCTGACAGATACAGCGGGCTTGAGAGAGGGCACCGACCCCGTCGAAGAAGAAGGCGTTCGTCGGGCCGCACAAGCAATCGAACAGGCCGACCTGGTGCTGTTTGTGATCGACGATGCCGCACCACAGACCAGCCAGAATCAGGCATCAATGGTACCCGACGCAGACAGAATGCTCCGGATTTACAACAAGTGCGATCTCAGTGGCAGAGCGGCCGGGGTTGTTGAAGACGAAGGTGCAGGAAGCATCGCGGTTTCGGCGAAGACGGGGGTCGGCATTGATGCCCTGGAGCAGGCTATTCAGCAAAAGCTTGGATACACCGGTATGGGTGAAGCGCCTGTGATGGCCCGCCGGCGCCACATCGAAGCGCTGTTGACAGCGCAAACCCACCTGCAGGCCGCAGAACAACACGTTGGTTCGGCCCACGAGCTGCTAGCAGAGGAACTTCGTCTGGCACAGCGTGCACTTGGGGAAATCACGGGCCAAGTTACCACAGAAGACCTGCTAGGCCAGATCTTCTCGACGTTCTGTATCGGCAAGTAACGCCTGGTCTGGAAACGGCTACGCAGGCTTGTATTGTCTCGTATACGAGACATAACTTATTGATTTATCTGCCAGTCGGACAGCGGCCATTCATCCAGCCGCTGTGTGGGCAGCGTCAATGAGTGCAAGTACCCACCCTCACCAACGATAAGAATCGATCCCAGTGGCGAATCATGATAGCGATAGTCCATCCCGTCGGATTCTATTGATTTGGCAATAACTAGGAAATTGAAGTTGATTCCATCGCACCGTGCCGTTCTCGATAGGCGATGAGATCGTTCAGCCAGTCTGGGTCCATCTCCGGCACCGACGACAGCAGCAACTCGGTGTATTCATGATGTGGTGGGGTGAACACTTCATCCTTGCGGCCTTGTTCGACAATCTCACCCTGCAGCATCACCACCACGTTATCTGCAATAGCGCGAACTGTCGCAAGATCATGGGTGATAAACATATATGCGAGATCAAACTCACGCTGAAGACTATCCAGTAGCCTGAGAATACCCTCTGCAACCAGTTGATCAAGAGCAGAGGTGACTTCGTCACAAATGATGAATTCAGGTTCAGCCGCAAGCGCACGAGCAATACTGATCCGTTGTTTTTGTCCCCCGGACAGTTCATCCGGATACCGATCGATAAAGACATCAGGCTCAAGCTCAATCAGAGATAAGAGCTCCCTGATACGTTGTTCTCTTTTCGGACCTTTGAGTCCAAGATAAAAACCCAGAGGCCGACCGATAATATTGCGTATACGCTGCCTGGGATTTAGCGCTGTATCCGCCATCTGATAGATCATCTGCGCGTGACGCAGCTGATCCCTGTTTCGACTTCGATAGTCTTTTGGCAACGGACGGCCATTAAATTGGATGTCACCCTCTCGGGGTGCAAGCAGCCCGGTAATGACCCGTGCAGCGGTGCTCTTACCACTGCCGGATTCACCAACCACGGCAACGGTCTGCCCACGATGAATTTCGAATGTGATGTTTTTCAGTACATCAATGTTTCCATAGCCCGCTGTGACATGATTAACCCTAACCAGCGCTGTGGTTTCCGAGTGAGCGATCTCGGTTTCTTTCTTGAATGATCGGACTGCCCAGAGGGACTTGGTGTAATCCATCTGGGGGTCAGTCATCATCTGGCGGGTCGGGGCTTCTTCGACCAGATTTCCATAACGCAGCACCATGATGCGGTCCGCCATCTGCGCAACAACCGCCAGATCATGAGAGATGTAAATAGCAGCCGTATTGAACTCCCGCACAATGTCGCGAATCGTGGTCAACACCTCTATCTGTGTTGTGACATCAAGCGCTGTTGTGGGTTCGTCAAAGATGATCAGATCAGGTCGACAGGACAGGGCCATAGCGGTCATGGCTCTTTGCAGTTGGCCGCCCGAGACTTGGTGAGGGTAACGATACCCTATGCCGTCAGGGTCTGGTAGTAACACTCTGCGATAGAGCTGTTTGGCATCAGTCTCAGCCTGCTGGCGGCTCTTCACTCCATGTACAACAGGGATTTCAGAAAATTGATCAATCAACTGATGGGCAGGATTAAATGACGCTGCAGCACTTTGGGCAACATAGGCAATTCGCACACCTCGCAGTTTTCGCAAAGTGGTTTCTGACTGTTGCGTGAGTTCCTCTCCATCGAATCGGATAGTGCCGCCTCTGATTCTGCAGCCTGGACGAACAAAGTTCATCGCGGCAAGGCCCAATGTCGATTTGCCCGCACCTGACTCACCGATGAGACCCAGGACCTCTCCTCGGTTAAGGGTAAGGTCTAGACCCTTTATGATCTCGTGCCAGACTTCGTCACTTTCCCCATCAATCAACAGGTTCCTGATGTCCAGCAGAGGTTCGCTCATTGAGGGCCGTTGGCCGGACGAGTTAGTCATAATCAATGGCCGTCTTTTAAGCCGCTGGATTTATGTAGAAACCAATCGACAAGAAAATTCACGCCCAGGGTCAGGATCGCAATAGCAATGGCGGGCAATATAGGTGTGATGTCACCATAGGTAATGAGTACGGCATTTTCCCTGACCATTGAACCCCAATCCGCGGTGGGGGGCTGGATTCCCAGGCCCAGAAAACTCAGCGCCGCAATCATCAGAAATACGAAGCAAAAGCGAAGGCCAAATTCTGCGAGCAGAGGTGCTGTGATATTGGGCAGTATTTCACGGATGCAGAGCCAGAATATGCCCTCGCCGCGTAATCGAGCAGCCTCAAAGTAATCGAGAACAACAACATTAAGACTGACCGCACGACAGACACGAAATATTCTGGTGGCATCCAATACGGCAATAACGATAACCAGAGTCGGAATAGAGGTGCCAAATATGGTCAATAACATGAGCGCGAAAATCAGTTGGGGTATTGCCATCAGAACGTCGACGATTCGACTGGCCATCTGGTCGAACAATCGGCCATAAATGGCCGCAAATAACCCAGCCAGACCACCAATCAGGAAAGCCAGGCAGGTCGTGATAAATGCAATGCCCACGGTGTTGCGGGCACCAAACAAGAGTCGGGTCAGCATATCCCGGCCAAGACCGTCGGTTCCTAGAATGAACTTTTCACCCCAGACATCAAATTCGGGGCCGACTATTTCTGCTTCACCATAGGGTGTAAGAAAAGGCGCAAACAGAGCCACAAATCCGTATACAAAAACCACCAGAATCCCAAACTTTGCGGTAACCGGTGCCTTCCACAGTTCCCCCAGCAGATTCTGAGTCTTCGATCTTCGAGCAGCAGGTATGCTGCTTTCAGAACCGGGCTCTAGAGTCTGTTCTTGATTCATTTGGGATGTAAAAGCCTGGGGTTGGTACAGATAGAGACGATGTCGGCCAATAGATTTAATAGAATGTAAGTTCCTGCAAATATCATGCTGCAGGCCTGTACAACAGGAATATCTCGAGTCGACACCGAGTCCACGATCAATTGCCCAAGCCCTGGGTAGATGAATACGACCTCTACGACCACGACACCGACCACCAGATAAGCAAGACTGATAGCGATAATATTGGCGATAGGAGCCCACGCATTGGGCAGGGCGTGTTTAACAATGACGCGCAATTTCGGCATACCTTTAAGATGCGCCATTTCAATGTATGCACTGGCTAATAGATTAATGATAGAGGCGCGGACCATGCGCATCATATAAGCCAGGATCACGCCGGTCAGTGTAACTGCGGGAAGCGCAACTCGATGGAGTCTATCGAGAAAAGTTGTATTGGCGTCCACGCTGGACAAACTTGGAACCCAGGGTGATGACGTTTACTGAACGGTCATAGAAACTATTGCGATATAAGGCAGCCAGGATACCGAAGATTATCGCTAGGGGCACAGAGACTGATGCTGCAACCACGGCCAGAAATAGCGTATTCGCTAGTCGTATTTTGATTAACTCCGTGATGTCCCGCCCATTGGCCAGCGAGGTGCCAAAATCACCTTGCAATACATTAAACCACCAATTGATGTATCGAGTATGCGCTGGTACATCGAGTCCAAGTTTGTGGCGCAAGGCCTTGACGTTTTCGGGGCTGGCGCCTTGGCCCAATAAGGCTTCAGCAATGTCTCCGGGCAAGAATTCGACGCCTAAGAAAATAATGACTGAGACAACAAACAGAGTCACCAGGCCCAGGCCGAATCGCTGAAGAACCATGGTAAGAATCTTGTTCATTGTGGATTTATAGGTTCGGTTGATGCAACGCTATAGGAATCATTGTAACCAGTAAAGACAACATTGCATTGACACGGTAGATTCGGCGTAACCACAGCAGTCAGCTTGTTCTTTTAGTATCCAACGGGGAGCGGTAAGGCTGTAAAACATTATCTCTCGATGGCCTATCCACAGGAAAAAAATAGGCGGCCCTAGGGCCGCCTATTGTCCGTAGAACACCGTGCAATCAGACTTTCCACCCCCTCTTGAGGAAGTGGCCACCATCCATTTCCCAGCCACCGCCAACCTGATCGCTAACACCAATCGTATCACGGTGGGCCGCAACATCGGTGCCAAAAGCAGGAATAATAGTTCCGCCCACAGCGGCAATAATGTGCTGTACTTCCTGGTACATCGAAGTTCGCTTGTTCTGATCGAGCTCTCCACGAGCGGCCACTACCAGTTCATCAACCCGGGCATTCTTAAGAACAGTGTCATTCCAAGGAGAGTCAGAAAGATAGCAGATTGACAGAATCATGTCCTCTACCGGTCGAGGACCCCAGTAGCAGGTGCAGAAAGGTTTAACGTTCCAGACGTTAGTCCAATAGCCATCCTGTGGTTCACGGACGATGTTCAGGTTGACACCGATCTTCTCCCAGTGTGACTGAAACAGCTGCGCAGCATCCATTGCGCCGCCGTATGATGTATTCGACGCGCTAAGATCAATCTTGACCCCTTCAAGGCCAGCTTTTTTCAGGTGATGCTTTGCTTTGTCCAGATCATACTCAGGCTTAAGACTGGCATCATAACTGTTGAACTGCGGCCCCAGTGGTTGGTCGTTACCCATCACTCCATAACCAAACAGAACCTTGTCCATGAATTCCTGTCTCGGCGTCGAAAGTTTCAAGGCCATGCGAAAATCGTTGTTGTCAAACGGCGGCACGTCCATCCGCATCGGATGCGTAAATGCGAGATTGCTCGGAATTGCAAGAATGTTGACGCCTTTGACCTTCTTTAGCCGGCCGATACCCTTTAATGCGGGTCGGTTAATAATGTCAACTGATCCGCTGATCAGAGCGCTCTGTCGCGCCGTATCATCCAGAATTGCAATGACTTCGTGCGAGTCGGCGTGAGCAACGTCGTTACCATGCCACGCATTCGGGTTGCGCTCGAGAACTGTTTTGACACCTGGCTCGAATTCTTTTAGCAGGTACGGTCCAGTTCCATGCGGCGAAAGCACCTCAGCCTTACCATCTTTGGCCGGCAAGACATTGAAGTGATAATCCGTAAAAAGAGCCGGGCAGTCCGCATTACCGTCAGCAAGCTCGACAACCACTGTATTTCCATCAACGCGAACATCACTGATTCCAGAAAACACACCTGCAGCAGCTGATGGGGTATCGTCACCCCGGTGCATGTTTATCGAGGCAACGACATCATCAGTCGTTAATGATTTGCCGTTATGAAATTCTATGCCTTGCCGTAGGTTAAACCGCCAGACTTTCGCATCGGGACTTGCTTCCCAACTTTCAGCCAGAGCGGGTTCCATGCTGTTGTCTTGCCCGACATTCACCAGGCTGTCACGAAATGCGCGACTGACACAGATCATATAGGTCGCGTTGAAAAGGCCAGGATCGAGTGAGTCAACGGTATTGGCATCGTTCAGACCAGAGACAATATGGCCGCCTCTTTTTGGGCCGGCAGCAAGGGCACGGCCTGACCAAAGCGAGGTGCCCAGCGCCGTCGATAGGCCCAGGGCTCCGCTAAAAGCGAGAAACTCCCGGCGGGTGATCCGGGGATCAGTCAGCGCTTGCCTGATTCGCGGATCTTGCTCGACGAGTTGATCGATCGTTGTCTTGTCTTTTTTCATCCTATCCTTCCTCCGTAATTTACATGTTGATTTATCGCCCTGGGCGGGTTGTACTAATGATCCAAGAGCGAAAAAATGCTCCAACTGCTCGAGGCCATCGGGGAGGTAGGAACTGGCACAGTCAACGTCGGGGCGAGGTCCGGCCCGCCGGGGGTGGATAGGCAGACGAGAAGTAAACCAAGGCGAAGAGGATCACTTTTATCCGGTTGAGAAACTGATCACCTTCCGTCATTGCCAGAGCCCACAAAAGGGCCGGCCACAGGCGCCGGCCCAGTAACGGTAAATGTTCCCATAATTGTTCCTCACTGAAAGATGCTTGAGAAAATAGTCGCTCAAGAACAATTAGTTAAAGTTATTCTATAAGTTCTGTATCGAGGGCTCTATCTACGTAGGGCGAGCGGGTTCTTTCTAATCAGCCCAGACTAGTAATGAGGCCGTCAGACAACGTTCGCCACAAGACTTTTGCAAACCCCCTTCTTCGGTTACAAGTATCTCATCCGCAGAGAGTCAAGCTAGGATTCCCGGCAGTTTGAGTCCTTTGTCCCGGGCGCACGCTATCGCCTCCTCGTAACCGGCGTCGGCGTGACGCATTACACCGCTAGCAGGATCGTTCCATAACACGCGGGCTAGTTTTCGATCAGACAAGGCTGAACCATCGGCCATTATGACCAAACCGGCATGTTGGGAGAATCCAATACCCACACCGCCGCCGTGATGAAAAGACACCCATGTCGCACCTGATGCCGTATTCAAAAGCGCGTTGAGAATGGGCCAGTCTGATACAGCGTCTGACCCGTCTTTCATATTTTCGGTTTCGCGGTTTGGGCTTGCAACCGACCCGCTGTCCAGGTGGTCACGGCCGATCACGATTGGGCCACTCAGCTCGCCATTTGCCACCATTTGGTTAAAAGCGCGCCCAATCCTATCGCGATCACCCAGCCCCACCCAGCAGATCCGGCTCGGCATGCCTTGAAAGGCGATTCGCTTTCGGGCCATGTCCAGCCAGCGGTGGAGGTGCGGGTTGTCCGGGATGAGTTCCTTGACCCTTGCGTCGGTTTTGTAGATGTCCTCCGGGTCCCCGGATAGCGCCGCCCACCTGAATGGCCCAGTACCAGTGCAAAACAGTGGCCTGACGTACGCAGGCACAAATCCAGGATAGTCGAAAGCGTTCTCGACCCCGACTTCCTGAGCCATCTGTCGGATATTGTTGCCGTAGTCCACCACCGGAACACCCCGCTCCCAGAAATCCAGCATCGCGCGTACTTGAACCGCCATAGACGCCTTGGCTGCGGCGGTAACACTGGCCGGGTCTGTTCGCCGGCGTTCAATCCATTCGTCCACTGACCAGCCCTGGGGTAAATAGCCGGTCTGGGGATCATGGGCAGAGGTCTGATCGGTCACTGCATCGGGCAGGTATCTGGGATCCTGTCTGGAACGCGCAGCGATATCGGGAAACAGGTCGGCGGCATTACCCAGCAAACCCACAGAAATAGCCCGGTCATTATCATGGGCATCCTCAACCAGCTTGAGCGCATCATCCAGATTGTCGGCCCACGCATCGAGGTAGCGGGTCCGCAGGCGTGATTCAATCGACTGCATGCTGCATTCCACAGCGATCATAGAAGCACCGTTCATGGTCGCTGCCAGCGGCTGGGCGCCCCCCATCCCACCGAGCCCCGCAGTCAGTATCCACCGGCCCTTGAACGAGCCGTCGAAGTGCTGCCGGGCCAGTTCGGCAAACGTTTCATAGGTCCCCTGGACGATGCCCTGGGAGCCGATATAGATCCAGGACCCAGCCGTCATCTGTCCGTACATCATCAGACCCCGTTGATCCAGTTCTGAGAAGTGTTCCAGTGTTGACCAGTGAGGAACTAAGTTCGAGTTGGCAATCAGCACCCGTGGCGCCTCCTCATGGGTCTGGAACACACCGACAGGCTTACCCGACTGGATCAGCAGTGTTTCGTTCACCTCGAGGCTTTTTAGAGAACTGATAATCCTATCGAAACTATCCCAGTCCCGGGCAGCCCGCCCAACCCCACCGTAGACGATCAATTCGGCCGGGTTTTCCGCGACCTCAGGGTCGAGGTTATTCATCAGCATTCGCATCGGGGCCTCGGCGCCCCAGTGTTTACACTGAAGTTCGTTCCCCGTTGGCGCTTTGATGTGCCGTTCCGGTGCGTATCGGTTGAGTGTTGTGGCTGACATCGTCCTCTGTCCTCGCTCAGCTAGAAAATTCGTTTGGCAAACTGATTCTACACAGTTTGCCCGTTTCCAAAGGCGCGTTCGCGTAGGCGGCTTGTGCTGATCAATGAGGGTGCCAGTTTTTGTCTGGGCTAGTCGATAAACACGCTTGCCGAAGCATTTAAACCATCGCTATCACATCTATTTCGATGTTCATCTTTGCGTATGCCAAGTAGGGCAATGGTATGCCGGTTGTCGTCGGTCCGGGCGGCACAAAGTGGGCGAAGCGCGTATGCAGGTTGCGCTTCCAGAGGGATTCATCCGCGTCCCCAGCGTCGCCGGTTGCGTAAAAGGTGTTGATACGCACTACATGTGAAAAGTCCAGGCCGAACTCATGGAGTACGCGGCGAATATATTCCATGGACAGTTCGGTCTGTGCTGCAAGGTCTCCCTTGTGGGCAACACTGGTATCTTGATTGAGTGGCACCTGACCGCCGAGAAACACCAGATCGCCGCATCGTATCCCGTGTCGGTAGGGCAAGTGCACGGGCCAGTCCCAGTGATTTTCTGGCCAGACGTATGATCGGGCCATGCGTTGCCCGTCCTCGCTGCGCATCGCAATCACGTCGTTAATTATCATGACATCATGGGGTTCAGCGGTACGCAGGCTAATCCCTGTTGCAGCAGGCCCGGGCTCGGGGTAGTAACTGGCCCGAGCGAGGGCAGGGGCTGACCAGTCTTGGGCGTTGCCGGGCTCCACGTTAAAGACATTGGTTTTTACGACGTCTCGGATGTTTCCACCGAGCTGACGTAACAACCCGTCGAGTCGCTGCAGCACGACGTGTGATTGCCCGGTCAGATCGCCCGGGGATAGCACCGTTCCCGCCCGGTTCCGCGCTGTGATACCGCTGGTGAACAGCATTTGGCCTACTCGCAAGGCGTGACTGAAAGGGGCCGGTAAACCATACCAGTGCGGGTCCGAGGCAGCAGTGCGGTCAAGTGGTTGGCCAGTCTGTCCACGCATTGCGATGCCTTCAATTTCGAACAGCACACCGGGGGACATCAGCATTTCGACCGGTACCAGGGTAATAGTCGGCCCGGCCACCCCCAGAAAACCCAGGCATTCGCCGATCCATGCCGTGACTTCGTCACTGGTTAGCGTGTTAGTCGGTATGTAGAAGGCCCTCAGATGTACCAAATCGGCTGGCGTCGTGTCGGCCGCATCCAGCACCCCGCAAAGATCGTTAACTGCCGCACGGATTTGACCACGCGAATCAGCCGCGGCGATGACAGTAAGGTTTGTATCCAAAGCAACCTGCCCGGTTGTGAAGACCAGCTCACCACACCGCACAGCCTGGCTGTAATTCAGCTTTGGTTCGGTTACCCAGTGACCCGGAGGATTGATGTGCGTGCGGGGTAACACTACGGGCTCGACCGGTTGTGCAGCGCAGTTACAGCGGACAATCTTTTGGGAACTGAGGCGATCGTTTTTCCTTCAGCGATTCCAGACCCTCTCCCACTTCCGCGCCGGTGAAGCCGAGCATTTCGAGCGCAGTCGACGCATCAAACGTGGGTCCAGCCATCCGAAGCCAGTTGTTCAAGGCATACTTGGTCCAGCGGATTGCACTTTGTGCCCCATTCGCCAGCTCGGTTGTAATCTCCAGCGCTGTCTCCTGCAGCTGGTCGTCGTCGACGCACAAGGACACCAGCCCGATGCGTTCAGCTTCCTCGCCATTCAGTGGCCTGCAGGTCAGCAGGTAGTATTTGGATTTGGCCATGCCGCACAGCAGGGGCCAGATGATGCAGGCAACGTCTCCGGCCGCCACACCCAGGCGGGTGTGACCATCTACAATGCGTGCTGCCTTACCTGCAATAGAGACGTCGGCCAAAAGGCCCACCACCAGACCTGCGCCAACTGCCGGCCCGTTTATCGCTGAAACGATGACTTTGTTGCAATTGATAATGTTATAAACCAGGTCACGCGCCTCCTTCCAGACCCGCATTCTGGTTTGCGGGTCGTCCATGATTTCTTCGATCAGGTCGAAATCTCCGCCCGCGGAGAACGCCTTTCCCGCGCCGGTAACGAGAACCGTGCGTACGGTCGAATCCGCATCGATGTCGCGCCATATTTTGGTCAGCTGGGTGTGTGTTTGAGAATCCACCGAGTTAAAGCGCTCAGGGTTGTTGAATGTGATCTTCAGGATACCGTCAGCTGGGTGTTCGATCTGCAGCTTGTCATAGTCAATGTAACGGTCAGACATGGTGTTACTCCGAGGTTGTCTTATGGGCTATCAGCACTGAGCGGGAAAATCATTAGGCGCAGCAAGTTATTTGAGGGAAGTCTATCGACTATGGCCCGGGTCTGCGCAACATCAAGGTGGCAACCACCGTTGTTGGCTCGAATACTGTCCTGATCGCAGTAAAACTTGATGGTGTCACAAAGTCTCGAAACAACGCACAATTCAAGGTCGTGCAGCGACTAAACCCGCATAATGGGACACCGGCCAGGAGATTGATGATGTCAAACGCAGACCAGAAAAGTTTTTACCAGCGCACAGATATTACCGGCGAGCCCTATGAACCCATGCAAGCACCTCGCTTCACTGAAGTGGCGACCTTTATGCGCACGCCGCTCGTCGACTCGCTTGATGGGGTGGATATCGGGATCATCGGAATACCCTACGACGGTGGGTTGACTTGCCGAACCGGGGCCCGTTACGGCCCCCGGGAAGTGCGAAATGAGTCGACGCTGATGCGTGCGATCAATGTCGCAACGGGCGAGCAACCCTATGACCGGGCCCGCGTAGCAGACCTGGGTGACGTTCGCTTCAACGACTTATTCAACCTCGACCAGGCCATCAACGACATCGAACGGTATTTTGTAGCCATTGCTAAAACGGGGGTCCGCCCCCTGGCCGTCGGCGGCGATCATTCAGTCACCTACCCGATTCTAAAAGCACTGGCGCCCCGCTACGACCAACCGCTGGGGCTGGTTCATATTGATGCCCATACCGATACCTGGCCGGCGGTTTTCGGGTCAAAATTTCATCATGGCGCACCGTTTCGCCTGGCGACAGAAGAGGGGTTGATTGATCCCCGGAGAACCGTACAGATCGGGATCCGCGGTGGTCAGAACTTCGCCGATGGCCTCGACTATTCGCGTGACAACGGGATGCGGGTGATTACCATCGAAGAATTCGACGACCTGGGCTGGCAGGCAGTGGCCCGGGAAGCAAAACGGGTGGTGGGTAATGGGCCGGCGTATCTGACCTTCGATGTCGATGGGTTGGATCCGGTCTATACGCCGGGCACCGGCACACCTGAGGCCGGCGGTATCACCATGCGAGAAGCCCAGCGCCTGATCCGCGAACTCACAGGTCTGGACTTCATCGGTGGCGACGTCGTCGAAGTGTCTCCGCCCCTTGACCCATCAGGCAACACCGCTTTGAACGCCGCGACCATCCTATTCGAAATGCTGTGCATTCTGGCGATTCGGGTGTCGAACTGTAGATCGGGGTGAGTTATCTCTGCCATAAATCCTTGATATCGTACTACTAACTAGTACAATTGGTTTCGTGTTACTGCGGTTTTGGTATTTTACGGTAACGCAACCGACGTACAGCCCAGGTCTTCGACAGGCGGCGATAGTCCTGACTGGGTAGGTTTTGAGCCGTTTCAGCCACCGCCTGATAGACATGATCCGCGGGTAAACCCGCTTTCTCCAGCGTAGTAAGCAGTGCTTGAGGTTGATATTGGGCAAGGTAACCCAGCAACCACCAAGGCGGCGGGGGTTTTCGGGGTGCTGGCAAGAGCGCCACTCCCTGAATGTTAGTACTACTATATAGTATAATATGGCACCAATAGACAGGCAAGCGAGATGCCGGGTGCCCGTGTCGCCTGGGCCTAAACAGGCACCCACAGGCAGTGAAAACCCGGACAAAGTCACCATTTGTCACGAAGGTGCCGTGAAAATCATGGGATAATCGAGTTTAACGTATCGTCGCCTGACCGAGGGCGGTTTCACAACGACCAACAACCCACAATGCCCGTGTCCACGCAGCAAACCAGCTATATCAAGCCTATCCTGATTCAGCTAGCCGCGCTCGCTGTAATCTGTTTATTGGTGGCGCTGTGGCAGCGCGAATTTCTGGCGGAGGTCTATTTGCGGAATCAACTGACTCAGGTGGGCTGGTTCATCAATGGCGGAATTGTTTTGCTGTTTTTGTCCGGGATGTATCAGCTGGTGCGCCTTTTCGTCAGTTACAGCGGGGAAGAGCAGGCGATCGGGCAGTTTTTGGACAATGTAGACAATGGAGTGGACCCGGAGAAAGGTCTTGTGGATGGGGCCATTATTCTGAGGCGCTACCGTACGTTGCGCGACCTCCACCATCGCCGGTCGCCGGTCAACCATAATGCATTGGCGGCTACCCTTCTGGCCGATCTTTGTCCATATCGCTTTTCGGCGCCTCCAACATGGTTTCCACCGTGACCGAGGTTGATGGTATGGGAATGGTTATCCACGGCATGTCGGCTGCTTTATCCACGACCATGACGGCCATTCTGGCTTATTTGTTTTTCGGTTATTTCTATCTTCGCCTGACAGACGTACAGACGCATGTGATCAGTCGGGTCGAAGAGACCACGGTAACTATCTTGTTGCCTCGATTCCAGGTTACGCCAGAAACAGTCATCGAGGACTTCGCCGACATTATCCGGGCTGCTGCCGCGCTGGTGAAAAGGCTTGATGCTTCGCAGGCACAGTACGCCGAGGTGGCTGATGAGCTAAAGGAACTCCTCGTTAGTTATCGTGACGAGATGCAGCGTAACAGCGCTTCACTCGAGCAGATGATCGAGCTCCTCAGGGAAGGGTTCCGCCTCCAAGATCCACAAAGATGATGCACAACGCGGGGTTTGTCGACCTGCGGGTCTCGCCGTCGGGCCAGACCAACGCGAACGAGGACAGCGTCTGGCCCTCGTTTACAGATGTCATGACAGTTATCGTCATGATATTTCTGCTTGCGTTGGTGATCATCCTGATCCGAAACATGGAGCTGGTCCGACAGCTGCGCACGACCATGGCTTATGAACAGCAGGTATTGACTGAGCGGACGGCGCTGGAACTCAAAACCAATTCTCTCGGAGAAGAGGTGGCGGCTCTGCAACTCACACTGGGCGAAACTGTTGCGCTAAAAGAACGTGCTGAAGCCACATCGCAAAAACAGCAGCTACATATCGGTGAACTCATTAGCGAAGTCACAGCGCTTGAACAACTTCGGGATCATCTGACCGCAGAGCGCGGCACGTTGACGGTTCAGCGTGACACCCTGGAAGGGGCATTGCTGAGCCTGGAACAGAAACACCAGTCGCTTGAATCACTGAGGCTAGCACTAGAAAACGAGGTCGCTGTCCTGATCGGAGAACGGACGGTGTTGCAGGATGAAAAACGCGTACTCATTGAGCAGAACACAGCACTGGACGATAGCCAAGCGCAGTTGACCCTGGAGAAAACAGCACTTTTGAGTACGCGTGACCGGCTTGAATCAAAGGTAACCACCCTGGGCAATGACATCGCATTGCTGGAACATCACTTGTCGGAAGTACAAACACAGCGAGATGATGAGCGACGGATTTCGGTTGCACGGCAAGACCGAGTTGAAACGTTGTTAAGAGATATCGCTGCATTGGAGCAAGTTCGTAAGGGCCTGGCGGACGAAAAAGAAAATCTGATCCAGTCCGGAGAAGTGTTGTCGAAAAATCTACGGTCGTTGGAGGACAAACACAGCTCGCTGATCGCCGTTCGAAACCGTCTTGAAGGAGAGGTTTCGCGACTCACTGATACTGCACAAGGGTTAGAACAGGCGCTCAACACTGAAACAGCGGCGCACAACAGACTGAGCGAAGAAAAACTCACACTGGTCCGACAGTTGGCTGAGCTTACGGCCCTCAAGGGCGTGCTGGAACGCGACCTCGCCGAAGCGACTGGAGAACGCGACCACGCGCTCGTAACCCGTCAACAACTCGCAACGGAGAAGGCCGAATTGTCTACACAG
>LUMJ01002096.1_pt2 | contig 14861 bp, 17 predicted proteins | sample 729631 | NCBI WGS metagenome assembly LUMJ01 (sample SAMN03860266, study PRJNA289734) | marine metagenome | biome: seawater column; feature: ocean; material: water; isolation source: Red Sea water column Station 22 - depth 500m | place: Saudi Arabia: Red Sea | collected 2011-10-15 | depth 500 m | reverse complement strand
ACATTACATATAAACATAAATCCTTTTTTGAATGATGTCCAGACTTAACTAAATTGAAGGTTAACTCTTTTTATAGTATGAAAAATATTTTATCAATTAAAGGCGCAAGACAACACAACTTAAAAGACATTAATGTTGATATTACAAAAAATAAATTGGTTGTAATTACAGGACCTTCTGGTTCAGGGAAATCTTCATTAGCGTTTGATACTATTTACGCTGAAGGACAGAGAAGATATGTTGAGTCTCTTTCTGCATATGCTAGGCAGTTTCTAGATTTAATGGAAAAACCCGATGTTGATGTTATTGAAGGGCTTTCACCCGCCATCTCCATTGAACAAAAAACAGGTTCACGAAATCCACGATCAACGGTTGGAACCATTACTGAAATCCACGACTATTTGAGACTTCTTTATGCTAGCGTTGGAAAACCACATTGTTGGGAGTGTAAAGAGCCAATTGATAAGCAAAGCCCAGAGCAAATTGTAGATCAGATTTTAACTATTAATTCCGATAAAAAAGCCTATATCCTTTCCGGGCAACACAAATCAGTCTTAGAAGACATAAAGAAAAAAGGGTTTTTAAGAGCAAGAATTGATGAAAAAATTGTATCACTAAGAAAGGAACAAGATCTTGAAAAAAATAAAACCCACAACATTGATGCTGTTATAGACCGCGTTGTTATTCATCAAGACATTAAATCTAGACTGTTGGAATCTGTTGAGCTCTCATTAAAGATGGGTGAAGGAATTTGTATTATTAATATTGAAGGAAAAAAAGATATCTTGTTTAGCGAACACTTTGCTTGTCCATATCATCCCTATGTTAGTTTGTCTGACCTTGTTCCTCGCATGTTTTCATTTAACTCCCCATATGGAGCCTGTAACCAATGTGATGGTTTGGGCTATATAACAGAAGTTGACCCCAATCTTATTGTTCCGGATATAAAAAAATCATTAATACAAGAAGCTATTGTTCCTATTGGAAGCCAGCCGAAAGGGTGGCATGGTGCCAAACTAAGAGCGCTGAGCAGAACCCGCCCTTTATCTTTTTCTTCTCCATGGAACAAGCTTAGCAAAGAGATTAGAACAATTATTTTATATGGCCTGAAAGGACAAAACATTGATATTAGCCTTAAAAATAAAAAATGGTCTGGTACCTATAGCGGCAAGTGGGAAGGAATAGTTCCTGAACTTCAGCGCCGCTATAAACAAACTCGTTCTTTTGGTATAAGAAGATGGATTGAAGGCTTTATGAGCACTAGACAGTGTGATAGCTGTGGAGGGAAAAGACTAAAAAAATCATCACTAAGCGTCACAGTTAGCAACCATAATATTGGGAATCTGTGTACAAAAAACATTGAAGAAACCCTGAAATTTTTTAATGGTATTTCTATTTCAAAAAATGATCAAGAAATTGCAAAGGGCATTCTAAAAGAAATAAAAAAACGACTAACATTCTTAACCAATGTTGGCCTTGGTTATTTGACTTTAGATAGAGCGTCCCGCACTTTATCGGGCGGAGAAGCGCAACGAATACGCCTTGCTTCTCAGGTTGGATCACAGCTAACTGGAGTGTTATATGTATTAGATGAACCGTCTATTGGTTTGCACCCAAGAGACAATAACCGACTTTTAAAAACACTTAAATCTCTAAGGGAAATGGGCAATACGGTTATTATTATTGAGCACGATTTAAGCACAATCAAATCAGCAGATCAAATTATTGATATGGGCCCAAAAGCAGGTAAACATGGTGGTAAAATAGTATTTTCTGGAACCTTAGATGAAATGATATCAAAAAATAACACACTTACTGGTCAATATATGTCTGGAAAAAAATATATTAAAATACCAGAATTTAGAACCGTGACATATGATCATTTTACAATAAAAGGAGCACAAGGAAACAATCTAAAAAATATTGATGTTAGTTTTCCCTATAATAGGTTTATAGCTATTACTGGAGTGTCTGGAAGCGGAAAAAGTTCTTTAATTAATCAAACGCTATATCCTGCATTATCAAATCGTATCAATTTTGGTACCAAAGAAATGCTTCCATTTAAGACGCTTCTTAGAACGGATCGCATTGAAAGAGTTATTAGCGTTGATCAAAAACCAATTGGCAAAACCCCTCGATCAAACCCTGCAACCTATACTGGCGTTTTTACATATATAAGGGAACTATTTTCACAAACAAGAGCTTCTAAAATTAAAGGATATAAACCCGGTCGATTTTCTTTTAATGTTAAAGGGGGTCGTTGTGAAACCTGTGAAGGAGCTGGAATTAAAAAAATAGAAATGAATTTTTTACCCGACGTTTATATTACATGTGAAAGCTAGGACAGCAAGCTACAACGCTATCAGGCGGAGAAGCACAAAGAGTAAAACTATCAACTGAGCTGTCAAAAACTGCAACGAAAAATACTATTTATTTTTTAGATGAACCCACCACGGGCCTACATGTTGATGATATAAAAATGTTATTGTCTGTATTACAAAAACTAGTTTCAAACGGGAATACTGTTATTGTTATTGAACACAACCTTGATGTAGTTAAGTGTGCAGATTGGATTATTGATTTGGGTCCCGAAGGAGGAGAGGCAGGCGGCCAGGTTGTAGCACAAGGAACTCCAAAAGAAATTTTAAAAGACAAAAACTCTATTACGGGACAATTCTTAAAAAAAATATTTAAATAATTTTTTGGATAACCATGTTTCTCTAATTATCTTACCATATAGTGTCGAGTGAAGAAAAAATAGTTATTTCGTCTAAAGAAGAACGCAATTTTGATAAACAAATTCGACCAAAGCTTTTTAAAGAGTTTATTGGTCAAAAATCTTTGGTTAAATCGCTTAAAACCTATATTATTGCTGCAGAAGAAAGACATGAATCGCTAGACCATATTCTTCTTTATGGACCACCAGGTTTGGGAAAAACTACATTAGCAAACATTATTGCTAATGAGCTAAAAAAAGGATTTTCTAGCTCTTCTGGGCCAGTTATATCTATTCCGGGCGACTTATCAGGTATGCTAACCAACCTACAAGATAGAGACGTTTTTTTTATTGATGAAATTCATAGAATTAATACAACAGTTGAAGAATATTTGTATTCCGCAATGGAAGATTATAGCATAGATATTTTAATTGAATCAGGTCCAAATGCTAGAACTGTAAGAATTGATCTAGAGCCATTCACACTAGTTGGTGCAACTACTAGGCTTGGAAAAATTACCACCCCAATGCGTGATCGATTTGGTGCAATTTTTCGTTTAGAGTACTATAAAACTGATGAAATTTTTCAAGTGTTAGAACGTACTGCAAAAATTTTGAAGGTTGTCGTTGATAAAGACGCACTTCATGAAATTGCTCTTAGATCACGCGGGACCCCGCGAGTTGCAAATAGAATTTTAAAAAGAGTTAGAGATTTTGCACAAGTTCAAAAAAGCAAAAAAATTACTCTTAACCAAGCTATAGAATCATTAGACAATATTGGTATTGATAAAGAGCCTATAAATTATTTAATATAAAAAAACAGGAGAGCTTATTTAATGATTGAAAAAAAGAAAAAATATAAATTGTCTGACTTTAGATATCAATTGCCAAATAAATATATTGCACAAAAACCAAAACCAAAAAGAGAAAACTCTAAAATGATGGTTTTGAATCGAGAGAATAAAACCATAACCCATAAAAAGTTTGTAAACATTGTGGATTATTTTCAAAAAAATGATTTACTTATTCTTAACAACACCAAAGTATTTCCAGCCCGTTTATTTGCAACAAAAGACCGAACTGATGCAAAAGTAGAAATTTTTCTTTTAAGAGAACTAGGAGACAGGCTATGGGAAGTGTTAGTTAAGCCAGCTAGGAAAGTGAGAATAGGAAATAAACTAATTCTTTCTAAAGATTTATTTTGTGATGTTATAGACAATACTGTTTCTGGGGGTAGAGTTGTTCGGTTTGAATTTGGACAAGGCAATTTTGATAAAATTTTAAATACAATCGGACATCCTCCATTGCCACCATACATTAAAAGAGACGCAACAAAAAAAGATCGTGAAAGATATCAAACTGTATATGCAGAAAAAAGAGGAGCTGTTGCAGCGCCTACGGCCGGACTACACTTTACCGATAAAATATTAAAACAACTTCGAAAAAAAGGCGTTAGAATCCATACCATTACCTTGCATATTGGTTTAGGAACTTTTAAACCTGTCCAGGTTGAAGACCTAAATAGACATCATATGGATTCAGAATATTTTGAAGTTAATCCTGATACTGCTTTAGCTATCAATGAAGCAAAAAGAAAAAAAAGACGCATTTTTGCAGTTGGAACCTCCACAGTTCGCGCATTAGAAACTGTAAATGTTTCTGGGTTTCTCATTTCCCCTAAAAAAGGGTGGACAAACAAATTTATTCATCCCCCATATGATTTTAAAATTGTAAATGGATTGATAACAAATTTTCACTCTCCAGAAAGCACGCTTTTAATGCTTATTTCAGCTTTTGCGGATTATGATTTTATTAAATTAGCATATAAAGAAGCTAAAAAGAAAAATTATGGTTTTCTTAGTTACGGCGATAGCATGTTAATTATGTAGGTTATGAATGTTGGTATTATAGTTGCTGCAGGCAAGGGAGAAAGATATGGTTCCTATAAACAGACTGAAACCCTTCTCAATAAAAAAGTTTATCAATACTCTTTAGACGTATTCAATATTGTTGATTTAATTGAATCTATTTATTTGGTTGTTGCAGAAGACATATATGGTTCAATAGAAGAAGACTTAAAATCTTATCAAAATAACAAACCAATATTTTTATGTCGAGGAGGAGACACTAGAGCTCAATCTGTTTATAATGCAATAAAAACTATTAACAATGCCTATGATAAAGTTTGTATCCACGATGCGGTACGTCCATTAATTCAAAAAGCAGACATTGAAAATGTATTGCTTAATTGCGTAGAAAACGGTGGTTGTATTGTTGGTGATCAAATTAATGAGACATTAAAAAAAACCAATGATAATAAAGTGGTTGAAACTATAAATCGTGCTAATATGTGGCTTTCTCAAACACCCCAAGCATTTTGTTTAAAAACACTAAAAAATTGTTATGATAAAGACTTTGAACATTTTACAGATGAAGCAAATTTATTAGAATCTAATGGATATAATATTCAAGTGATTAGTAGTGTTAATAAAAATATTAAAATTACTGAAAAAAAAGACCTAGAATTAATTAAACAATTATTATCAAATGAATAAAGTCGGTATAGGAGTTGATTTTCATTCTCTAATCGAAGGAGAATACCTTATTGTAGGTGGGCATAGAATAGAGTGTAAATTTTCTTCCCAAGCTCATTCAGACGGAGATGTTTTAACGCACTCAATTATTGATGCTTTATTGGGTGCACTAAATTTGGGAGATATAGGAGAAAATTTTCCTAACACTTCCGAATATTTAAATGTCTCTAGTATTGATCTATTAAAAAAAGTGGTTCAAAAAATACCAGAAAACACAAAAATAATCAATGTTGATACGTCGATTGTTTTAAATGCTCCAAAAATTTCTCCTCACAAAAATGCTATTAAAAAATCTTTATCGAAAGTTTTAGGCATTAGTACAGATAGCATTTCCATTAAAGGCACAACAACAAATGGCTTGAGTTTTGTTGATATGTCCAACGGTTGGGGAGCCCAAACAATCCTAACTATTAATGATGGACATTAATTCATATGCAAAAATTAATCTTGGCCTTCATATTTTAAATAAAAGGGAAGATCAATATCATAATATAATCACTGTATTTCTAGAAATTGATTTTTATGATCAAATATCTATTGAAAAATCTGATGACTTTATTTTTGAAACAAATATTGATTGGTTAGACAAAAAAAATAATACATGTATACAAGCATTTAACGCAACAAAAGAAAAGTTTCCTAATATTTCCAATATAAAAATTAATCTTGTTAAAAATATTCCACCTGGTGCAGGCTTAGGAGGGGGCTCAAGTAATGGAACGGCTGTTTTAAGAGGAATAAATGAGCTGTTTGCTTTAAAGATAAACCAGGAGGAACTAATTAAGTTGTCAAAAAAAATTGGCGCGGACTCCCGCCATCTCTATCTAGGTCAAATTGGTAAAGGAATAGGGAGCGATTTATCACCTGTAAAAAGCAACCTAAGTGGGTTTTATATATTGTTAGTGATGCCCGATATAAAAATTGATACAAAAAATGCTTATAAAAAGTGTTTGTTAAAAGATAAAACCAACATTAAGTTTGCCGGAATGTTGGATGAACTTAAGAATTATAATTTAGGTTCAGAGTTATTTTACAATGATTTTGAGGTGTACGTTTTTAAAACACATCCAGAAATTGGCAAAATCAAATTAATGATTTTGGATTTAGGTGCAAAATACGCCAGTTTGTCGGGTAGTGGTTCGACTGTGTTTGGAATATTCTCAAACAAAAAAGATGCACTAAAAGCGCATCAATTTTTTAGTCCCCATTTCTCTACAATTATTACAAATCCGAAAATTTAATTTGGGGAATCGTCTAATTGGCAGGACACATGGTTTTGGTCCATGCAGTCGGGGTTCGAGTCCCTGTTCCCCAACAAAGGAATAAAAGAAAAATATATGGGATTATATAAACAAAAAATATTTTCTGGTTCAAGCAACCAAGAGTTGGCAGACAGCATTGCAAAAGAAGCCAACAACACTCTTGGGAAACTGTCTATTAATAGGTTTAGCGATGGAGAGATTTGGGTAAAGTACGAAGAAAATTTAAGAGGCAATGATGTATATATTGTTCAAAGCACAAATCCTCCTGGAGATCATATAATTGAACTTGCTTTACTTATAGATGCTGCAAAAAGAGCAAGCGCAGATAAAATTAGTGCAGTAATTCCTTATTTAGGCTATGCAAGACAAGATCGAAAAGACGAACCAAGAGTACCAATTTCTGCTAAAGTAATGATTGATATAATTACTGCCGCTGGTGCTGATAGAATTATTACAATGGATTTGCATTCAACTCAAATACAGGGCTTTTCAAGCATTCCAATTGATAATTTATATGGAAGCTTAGTTTTAATGGCTGAGTTAAAAATTCATCTTAATAGTATTAATGATGATAATAAAGCGGTTGTATTGTCGCCGGATATTGGTTCAAACAAACTAAGTCAATCATATGCCAAAAAACTAGGAATAGGGTTTGCAGTGATTGATAAGAGAAGAAGTGCACACAATAAATCAGAAGTTGCTTATCTTGTGGGAGATATTGAATCAAGACATGTTTTAATTATAGATGACATGATTGATACCGCAGGAACAATTAGCAATGCTGCAAAAGTAGCTAGAGAAAAAGGGGCGCTCTCTGTTGTTGTTGCTGCAACGCATGGAATATTCTCTGGAGACGCAGTTCAAAGATTGTCTAGCGAGGATATTGATAAAGTTATTGTTGCAGATACGGTCAAAATCCCAAAAGAAAAAAGATTTAAGAAATTAAGAGTTGTACCTTCTGCAAGAATTTTTTCAGAAACCATTAATAGAATTCATACTGGGGAATCGGTTAGTGCATTATTTGGGGAGGATCATGAGTAAATTTGAAAAATTAAATGTAAATGTTCGCGATGAAAAAGGCACATCTTCTGTAAGAAGAATAAGGCTACAAAATCAGATACCAGCTGTTTTATACCACTCAGGACTAGATGCTCTTTCACTTTCTATTGACAAAAAAGAATTATATAAAGCTTTAAATACTGGTCAAGTTATTTTTGAAGTTACAGTTCAAGACGAGAATCAATTTGTTCTTGTCAAAGACGTGCAATATCATCCTGTGAATGATAATATTATGCATGTTGATTTCCAAAAAGTAAAAGAAGACGAAAAAATCTCATTAGAAGTGCCATTAAGAATTGAAGGTGAGGCAGAGGGAGTTAAAGCTGGTGGTATTTTGGTACAGATTGTAAGCACTATTACAGTTCAATGTAAACCAACAACTATTCCAGAAGCTTTAATTATTGATGTTACTAATCTAGAATTGAACTCGAGCCTTTTTGTGAAAGATATCCAGCTTGCTGCAGATGTAGAAATAATGACTTCTGAAGATCTTGCGGTTGTTTCTGTTCAAGAACCTAAAGAAGAAGAAGTAGTAGAAGAAGAAGAGCTAGAAGGTGAAGAGCTGTTAGAAGGAGAAGAAGGAGAAGAAGGAGAAAAAGATAAAGAGGGCGAAGAAGGTAAAGAAGGTGAAGATGGAAAAGAAGATTCTTCAGAAGGTAAAAAAGAAGGAACTAAGGAAAGCAAAGATCAAAAACCAAAAGAGGAAAAACAGAAATAATGTTGATTTTTATCGGTCTAGGTAATCCTGAAGAAAAATATCTTCAGACAAAACACAATATTGGATTTTGGGCAATAGACATGTTTGCAAAAAAACATAACCTTGAATTTAAGGCAGGTAAAGGCAACTTTATTTTTGCAAAAAAATCTAGTGAATATATCTTGGTAAAACCTACAACAGGAATGAACAAAAGCGGAACAATCATACAAGAACTTCTAAGTTTTTATAAGGTTGACATGAAAGATTTAGTGATCATTTTTGATGATGTAGATCTACCGCTAGGTGAAATTAGATTAAGATTAAGTGGCGGAGATGGCTGTCACAATGGAATGAAATCAATAATTCATTCTTTGAATACAAATGAAATTACCAGGTTGAGAATAGGTATTGCAGCTGACGACTATAAACGACCATCAGAAAACTATGTATTAAAGCCATTTAATAAAAAATATCAATCTTCAATAAATCAAGTTTTAGAATTTACTTATGATGCAATGTCTTCAATTATTAAAGAAGGCGCTGTATTTACATCAAATCATTATAATAAACAAATTGTGGGAGAAGCATAGTGGAAAACCTTTTTTATTTAATACCGGTGTCAGGCGTTACTGCAATGATTTTTGCATTGTGGAAAAGTAATTGGATTAGCAAACAAAATCCAGGTAATGAAAAAATGCAAGAAATAGGTCTTGCTATTCGAGAAGGAGCAACAGCTTTTATTCAAAGAGAATATCGAGTTTTGGCAATCTTTGTTCTTGTTGTTGCAGCTCTTTTATATTGGGTTAATCTTGGAAACAATACTCCAGAAGTGGCATTTTCTTTTATAGTAGGGGCCCTTTGTAGTGCTTTAGCAGGAGCTTTTGGAATGCGTGTTGCTACACTAGCAAACCACAGAACAACTGAAGCTGCAAGAACGGGACTAAGTCCAGCGCTTAATGTTGCTTTTAGTGGAGGCGCTGTTATGGGCATGAATGTAGTAGGTCTTGGTATTTTAGGTTTATTTACGCTTTTCTGGTATTATGGAGGATTAAACAGCGGTTCTGATTTATCAAGAATTATGACCCTAGTTTCTGGTTTTGCTATGGGAGCTTCATCTATTGCTCTTTTTGCAAGAGTAGGTGGCGGTATTTATACAAAAGCTGCCGATGTGGGTGCAGATTTGGTTGGCAAGGTAGAAGCCGGTATTCCAGAAGACGATCCAAGAAACCCTGCAACAATTGCTGACAATGTTGGTGACAATGTTGGTGATGTTGCTGGAATGGGAGCCGATTTGTTTGAATCATATGTGGGCTCTATTATTGGTGCAATGGTTTTGGCAGCAGCAGCGGGCCAAACAACATTAGTTTATTTGCCTTTGTTTATTGCTGCATCAGGAATTTTTGTATCAATTCTTGGAACATTTTTTGTTAGAACTAAAGAGGGAGGCAATCCTCAAACTGCACTTAATATTGGAGTGTTTGGTTCAGGTGCCATTATGTTAGTTCTTACTTATTTTTTATTACAATATTTTGGTCCTTCGGGAACGATTGATAATATGAGCGTTATGAATCTGTTCTGGGCTACTGTAGTTGGTCTTGGTTCAGGCATTTTAATTGGTTTAATGACAGAATATTTTACATCTGACGCTCAAAATCCATCGCGAGCAATTGCTCAAGCAAGCGAAACCGGATCTGCAACAAACATTATAGCAGGTTTGGCTAATGGTATGTATTCAACTGCATTACCAGTGCTTGTTATTGCATTAGCAATTTTGGGAGCATTCCACTTTGCTGGGCTTTATGGAATTGCAATTGCTGCTTTAGGCATGTTGTCTACTATTGGTATTCAACTAGCAGTGGATGCGTATGGTCCAATAGCTGATAATGCTGGCGGAATTGCAGAAATGGCCGAACTTCCAAGCGAAGTAAGAGNNNCTATTGGTTCTGCTGCTCTAACATCGTTAGCGCTTTTTGCAGCATTTAGAGAAACAGTTGGAGGGTTAGTGTTAGACATTAGCAACCCATACGTAATGGCTGGCCTTTTTATTGGCGCCATTTTACCGTTTGTTTTTTCTGCGCTTGCTATGAAAGCAGTGGGCGATGCTGCATTTGAAATGATTGAAGAAGTAAGAAGACAATTTAGAGAAATCAAAGGCCTTCTTGATGGAAAAGCAAAAGCTGATTATGCAAGATGTGTGGATATAGCCACCTCTGCTGCAATCAATAAAATGATTATGCCTGGTGCCCTTGCTGTCTTTACTCCAATACTTTTTGGGCTTGTTCTTGGACAAAAAGAGATGTTGGGCGGAGTTTTAGCTGGTGTAACAGTAACCGGTGTATTGTTAGCTATTTTTATGGCAAATGCAGGCGGTTCATGGGATAATGCAAAAAAATACATTGAATCCGGTGCGCATGGCGGCAAAGGAAGCGACGCTCACAAAGCTGCCGTTGTTGGTGACACAGTAGGCGATCCTTTTAAGGACACTGCCGGTCCTTCGTTGAACATTTTAATTAAACTAATATCAGTAGTGTCACTGGTAATAGCACCACTTATTTAATGGAGAGATTATATGAATTATTATGAAATATTATATATTGTAAATCCAAATTATGGAAAAGATAAAATATCTGAAATTATTCATGATATTAATCAACATATTGAAACTAAGAAACATTCAGTAATTGGACATAATTTTTGGGGCAAAAAACCGTTAGCATACAATGTTAACAAAGAAAAATATGGCAATTATGTTTTGCTTTATACAGAGTTTAATGATTCTAATTTTGTGAATGATTTTAAGGCATTCCTTAATTTGAATTCAGAGGTGTTAAAATATCTTATTATTAAACTTGACGGTAAGCCTGTTCCGAAAGAAGAAGTAGAAAAAGTAGAAGTAAAGGAGAATCAATAATGTTGTCTAGTAGAAAAAAATCCTGTTATTTCAAAAGAAATCATATACATGAAATAGACTATAAAGATATCAAGCTTCTAAATAAGTTTATTAATGATCAAGGCAAAATTATCCCAAGAAGAGTTACTGGAACAAGTATGAAAATGCATCGAAAATTAGTAACCGCAATTAAAAGAGCACGAAATGTTGCTTTACTTCCTTTTGCAGCAATTGATAGAGATTAAAAATGAAAGTAATATTAATTAAAGATATAGAAGGCCTAGGAAATGAAGGAGATATCATTGTTGTTAAACCTGGATTTGCAAGAAATTTTCTTTTACCAAAAGGTTTAGCTATTAATTTTTCTTCTAATCAATTGATAAAAATTGAAAATGAACTTAAACAACAAGAACGTAAAATTGAACGTGAGAAAGAAAATTTATCACACATATTAAATCAAATTTCTAGTTTAGAAGTATCAATAAAAGCAAAATCAGAAGACAATGAAAAACTTTTTGGCTCTGTAACAAGAGCAGATATTGAACAACTATTATTGCAGAATAATATTAAGATTGATAAAAAATATATCGATTTAAAATCTCCGATTAAAACCCTTGGATTACACGAAATTGACGTAAAATTTAATAGCGAACTATCAGGTAGTTTTAAGGTTAATATAGAAAAAGAAGAAGACTAGTTTTTTATTATTTTTATAATTGATTTTTCTTTATTGCACTCTTCACAAAAAAAATACATATCTTTATATTGCGATGTTTCTGTTAAACATTTTTTAGTATCACACCCAAAAACATACGAATGATTTATGCCTGCGTCATTACCAATGCTATTTGATGCTTTTCTTAGCCAATTTCGGAAAAATGCCTTATAGTCTTTCTTACGCTTGTTGTTTGCTTTAAGCCAGTCAAGCATTTTAGCGAGTTCAAATTGAGGATCAATCGATGGAAATTTTTTGCTCCATCTATCCATATTGTTTTCTATATCTTTAATTTGTTCTTTTTTAGATGGAAATTTTTTCTTGCTGATAGGAGCAATTTCATCTAATCGTGCTTCTAGTTTCGAAATTTTTTCCAAAATTTCATTTAAATTTACTTTTTTACTTTTCATTTCTTTAATTTAATGGGTATTCATCCCATAAAAAAACATTAATAAAAAGGTACAAATACTATGCAAATAATGGCAGAATATATTTGGATTGATGGCTATGAACCGACCGCCAATTTGCGTTCGAAAACAAAAATATTAGATAATATAGTTTCATCAGTTTCAGATCTTCCAAGTTGGGGGTTTGACGGATCTAGCACTCTTCAAGCAGAAGGGATTGATAGTGATTGTATGTTAAAACCTGTTTGGTTTTGTAAGGATCCACTTCGTGGTGGCGACAATGTGTTGGTAATGAATGAAGTATGTAATCCAGATGGATCACCACACAAATCGAATACTAGAGCACCACTGGTAGAACTGGCAGATAAATTTAAAGACCATGACCCTTGGTTCGGAATTGAACAAGAATATACCTTAATGAACGGTAAACAGCCGTTGGGGTGGCCTGATGAAGGATATCCTGAAAGACCACAAGGTCCATATTATTGTAGCGTTGGATCTGAAGACGTTGCTGGCCGCGATGTTGTTGAAGATCATATGCAAGTATGTTTAGATGCTGGTATTGCAATATCTGGTATTAATGCTGAAGTGATGCTTGGGCAATGGGAATATCAAGTAGGACCAGTAGGAGCTTTAGAAGTTGGAGACCAATTATGGGTTGCTAGATGGTTGCTAGAAAGAATTGGTGAAGATTATGGGGTTAGAGTTGAGCTTGCGAGCACCTGGTGGATTAAAAGTCATTGAGGAGGCTTGTGAAAAATTGGGGCAAAATGTTGATAAACACATTTCAGCATATGGAGCTGATAATGATCAAAGACTTACTGGATTACACGAAACTTGTAGTATCAATGAATTTAGGTATGGTGTAAGTGATAGAGGGGCTTCAATTCGTATACCAATGGGCACCCAAAATGATGGATGTGGTTATTTAGAAGATAGAAGGCCTGCATCAAATGTAGATCCCTACAAAGCATGCGCCGTACTAATCGATACTACTTGTAGCTAGTTAATGTAAAGACTATGATTTCAAAAAAGCTACTAAGGTGGTATTCTCTGAATAAAAGAGATTTACCTTGGAGAGCTACCCATGATCCCTATAAAATTTGGATTTCTGAAATTATGTTGCAACAAACGCAAGTTTCAACTGTAATTCCATATTATAAAAAATGGATTAATAAGTTTCCCAACGCAACAAAACTGTCCAAAGCTAACTATAATGACGTATTAAAGCTTTGGGAGGGACTTGGATATTATTCACGCTGTAAGAATATTTACAAAACATCTCATCTTGTTCAAGATAACTTTCCTGACAGTTATTCTGAATTAATTAAACTTCCTGGAATAGGAGATTATACCGCCAAGACCATTCTTGCAATTGCATTTAATAAGAATGAAGTAGGAATTGATACAAATTTAGAACGTATTGGTTTTAGGCTTTTAGGACTAAAGAAACGATCAAAGTTTAACCAAAGTAAAGTGAAAAAATTTCTTGAAAAAATACAAAACAAAAATAATCCAGGAGATTTTAATCAAGCTTTAATGGACCTTGGAAGCAATGTTTGCCAATCACAGTCTGTTAATTGTAGAGTATGTCCTATTAATGATTTTTGTAAAGCTTTTCTAAGTTGCAATCCTGTTGACTATCCAGCTCCAAAAAAATCAAAGACTGTTCGAACAATTAAAGTTTCTACCTGTATTGTCCGGAAACAAAAAAAATTGTTAATCTTACAACGTCCAATAGATGCAATGCTTGGAGGGCTGTGGGAGTTTCCTGGGGGGAAGATTCAAAATAATGAATCAAGAAAAAAAGCAGTAATTAGAGAAGTAATGGAAGAAACGAATCTTATTATTAAAAACCTGGACTACCTAGGGCAGGTTCAACATCAGTATAGCCACTTTAAAGTTTTGATATCTTTGTTTTTAGGTGATGTGAATGATATATCTTCCTTAAAGACAAATCAAAATTATAAATGGACTACCAGAAAACAATTAGATAAGTTTGCATTGCCGAAGGCAAACTATAAAATGTTGGAGATTTTAGATAAATTAAAATAATATTTATTTCCATGATACGTGTACTCATAACTTTTTTAATTCTACTTTTATTTTTACCTATTTTTATTTTAATGATGATAACAGGTATTGTATTGTCGTATATAATGCACCCGAGATATTTTTATTGGCAGATGCATATCGGCTGTAAGTTATTATTGCTTGGTGGTTGGCAGTATCACACCATTCATGGTCAAGTTCCCCCAAAAAACAAGGGTCCCTATCTTTTTATGTTTAATCATGAGTCTATGTTTGATGCGTTTATGTTGGGAGCCTCTATTCCATACTATATTAATGCGATAGGTTGGGAAGGAATCTTTAAATGGCCTTTATGGGGATTTTTTGCAACAAGATATGGTGCATATCAAATTACTCATGATAATACAGATCAAGCAAAAGCAACCCTTAAAATTGCTGAAAAAATATTGCTCATAGATGAAGATTCAATGATTTTTTCACCAGAAGGTAA
>LUMJ01000495.1_pt1 | contig 14862 bp, 19 predicted proteins | sample 729631 | NCBI WGS metagenome assembly LUMJ01 (sample SAMN03860266, study PRJNA289734) | marine metagenome | biome: seawater column; feature: ocean; material: water; isolation source: Red Sea water column Station 22 - depth 500m | place: Saudi Arabia: Red Sea | collected 2011-10-15 | depth 500 m | reverse complement strand
TACTGTCTCCTAATGTCTCCCAAAATACTGTTGTTGAAAATATGATCTAGTAAAAAATAATTTTGTTAGTATCGTTTTAAGAGACTTTAGTGGACACTACAGCATTCAGTTCATCTTCAATGGTTTCTTCTGTTTTTCTAAAGGTGTGTTTTACAACAGAATAAGATTTCAGCTTCTCTAAAAGGTATAAAACCTTCTTCTTGGAAACTGCATACTTCACAAATTCTATTGTTTCGTCTGGCCTCTCTTCAACTATCATTTCTCCAACAAATGTAATCACACCATGGACTTAATGTCGATATCTTAAACCTTGAAGGTGGCTTCGCTGCGTGGCAACAACTGAATGGTAATTCAGGCACGAAAGCTTATTAATTTTTCAAATTACAATCAAATCTTTCGTAAACTTGTGCATTATAATGGGTCTGTCCCTAACTATTACCGAGTCCTCTATTCTAACTCCAAACTTGTTTGGTATGTAAATTCCAGGTTCTACGGTAACCGCCATGTCTTTTTTCAGCTTTGTAGTACTTTTGCTGGTAATGTTCGGATTTTCATGTACATCAAGCCCAATGCCATGCCCAGTTGAATGAATAAAGTGTGGGCCATAATGATGTTCTGCTATAATTTTTCTACACGTATCATCTACAGATTTGCAGGTTCTTTGTGGTCGCACAGCCGTTAGACCTACCTTTTGTGATTCCTTAACAATTTCATATACAGTTCTTGCCTCTTTGGAAATTGAACCTAGCCCAAATGTTCTGGTTGCGTCTGAAACATATCCTTTGTATCGCAGGGTCAAGTCAACTACAATCATGTCACCAATTGCAAACTTTCTTTTGGTGACTTGGGCGTGTGGCAGTGCACCGTTTGGGCCACCAGCTATAATTAATGGATTCAAGGTTGATCTATATCCAGTATCGTGCATATCGTTTGCAAGCGCAAATGACATCAAAATTGCCTGTAAATCCGATTCCGATCTGCCTTTTTTGATGGTTTGTGTACACAGTTCAAACATTTGATCTATGATAGATGACGCCTTCTTCAAAATACGAACTTCTTCAGAATCCTTGATTATTCGAGCGCTGTAAAACGGTTCAGAAGACTGTTTTAAACGTGGAATGGATTTTTTTAAAGACTGCATTACAAAATAGTTGTGACAGTCAGCACAGATTTTTTTTTTCTTTAATGAAGCCAAGGTAGAGATTAGTCCTCCTCGTTGTGAAGTTATAACATCACAATTAACCGACTCATCTTTAGCCCTGGCAGCTTCCAGTTCAGGAGTAATGATTGTAGTTTGTCCACCACTTTCAAGAACACCAACCGCCTCACCCCAAAATCCAGTTAGGTAGAACAAGTTCTCAGGCTCAAATGTAACAAGTGTATCACAGTTAACAGAATTGCAATATTTTTCTAATCTTTTTCTACGTGCTTTCACTGTTCAAAAAGGTGTTTTTGTGAATTTATGTCTGTTGCAAAGTTTGTATATGCAGATTATTTTCTAACTGTATTGGCGGAAACCAAAGAAAAAAAGAAAATAGTGGCACTGCTGTCTGGTGGACTGGATAGCACGCTTGCTGTCAAAACCATGCAAAAACAGGGGTTTGAAGTTTCAGCGGTAGCGATCAAGACTCCGTTTTGTGATTTTGACTGTGGGAGAGGTTGTGGCTTCGAGATCAGAGAAAGAGCTGACAATCTAGGGGTTGATCTGAAAACTGTTTATCTTGGAGACGAATACATTGAGATGTTAAAAAATCCAAAGCATGGTTTTGGATCTGGAATGAATCCATGTATAGATTGTAGAGCTATGATGTTTGAGGCTGCTAAAAAACAAATGGAAGAGATTGGTGCCGAGTTTATTATTTCAGGTGAAGTGCTTGGACAAAGACCAATGAGCCAGTTTGCACCTGCACTTAAAAAAATTGAAAAGTTATCTAATCTAGAAGGAAAAATTGTTAGACCGTTGTCAGCTGCACTACTACCTGCTACTGATCCCGAAAAGAATGGATTGATAAAAAGAAAAGATCTTGGTATGATAAGAGGTCGCTCAAGAAAAGTACAGCTGCAGATGGCAAAAGAGTTTGGAGTTGTAGACCCACCCAATGCAGGAGGTGGATGTCTGTTGACGGATCCTGCGTTCTCGTTAAGAGCAAAAGATTTATTCAAGCATATTAAAACTCCTACAATAAATGACATTGATCTACTAAAGATTGGAAGACACTTCAGACTGAACGAAAATACAAAGCTAGTTGTTGGAAGAAACATGAATGAAAATGAAATGATGCAATCTCTAGCGTTATCAAATGATATTTTGCTTGAAGCCAAGGAACACGTTGGACCAACAGCGTTGTTAAGAGGTGATGGCGTCGACGGACATGTAGAATTTTCATCTAAAATCACACTGCGTTATTCAGATGCGCCCAAAAACAAGATAGGTATTGTCACTGTTCATCAAAATGATGATGCAACAGAAGTTTCAGTAATTCCAGCTGAAGAAGTCTCATATGTAAAGTTTAGAATTTAGGCATGAAAATTTTGCCTCCTTAACAAAAAATAAGAAAGACTTTTTGAACAGCTGGTCAGAAGATAGATGATGCAAAAACAAGAAAACCCTACATACCTTAAGGCTATTACAATTAGGGATCCTAGTGACATTCACTCAATTAAAGAAGATATCAAGAAAGGTATGATCTTAATTCTTAGAGTCACGCCATTGGCACAAAAAGATGTTGAAAAGCTCAGAAAGGTAGTAGAGGACTTGTATGTAATCTCCCGTGATTATAATGCAGAGATTGCGCGTCTTGGTGAAGAAAGAATTATCGTTGCGCCACCAAGAGTAAAAATTTGGAAGCCAGATTACAAATTAAAATAATCTTATTCCTTCCTGAATTTGTGGATAATGTGACGCAACTCTGTATATTCTGCGTATAGACATGGACAAGTTTTCTGATTTTCTCTTTTCGCCATGATTCACAAGGACGCGTCTAAGTTTAGGTCGTAACCTTTGGACAAAAGACATCAACTGATTGTAATCACTATGCCCACTGAACCCATCCAAACGTTCAGTACTAGAGTTAATTGAAATGACTTCGATCTTACCTTCTTTTCCTAATATTGAAACTTGTCTGGCACCATCCATCACCCTCCTCCCTAATGTACCATTTACTTGGTAGGAAACGAATAGTATTTTATTTTGCTTGTGAGGAGCAATATTTTTGAAGTAATCAAGAACTGGACCGCCCTCTAACATACCAGAGGTTGCAATAATGATACAAGGTAATCCTTCACGTAATGGTTCATCTCTATCATTCGAGTGTTCTATGTTTGTAAAGTATTCAGAGTCAAACGGATTGTCATCAGTTTCTAAAATCTTCTGTTTTAATTCTCTTACCAGATATTCTGGAAATGATTCATGTATTGAAGTAGCCTCTTGTATCATCCCTTCCATGAATACAGGAGCTTCTGTAAGTTCCCCTGATTTCATGTATTTATCAATAACCATCATGAGTTCCTGCGCCCTACCGACAGCAGGAATAGGAATGAGAACCTTCCCACCATTCTTTAGAACTGAATTAACTGATGCGACAAATGCAGATTCTACTTCTTGTCTGCTTGGTTGAATGTCTTCCTTTGCGCCGTATGTACTTTCAATAAGAAGAGTTTCTACTCGCGGATAGTTTGTGTATGCACTTTCAAGTAGCATACTTCTACCATATTTGATATCTCCAGAGTATACAAAATTATGATCGCCACTTCCAATGTGAAAGTGACATGTAGCCGAACCCAAAATGTGACCTGCGTTTGATAAAACTAATTTGATATCAGGAGAAATGTCCGTTACAATGCCATAAGGAAGAGTGATGGTTTGCCTCATAACTTGAAAAACATCTCTGTCTGAATACATTGGTATCTTACCTTGAGCCGTCGCAACCTTAATCGCATCAAGTTGTATTAGATTCATCATGGGAAGCGTAGGTTCTGTACAATAAATTGGGCCTTTGTAACCGTATTTGAGTAAAACTGGTAAAAATCCACTGTGGTCAAGATGCGCATGACCAATTACAACTGCATCAAGCTCATTTAGGGTTATGTTAGCCCAATCAAGTCGTGGAAAGGCTTCACTCGGATGACGGGCGCCCGGATTTATCCCACAATCAATCAAAACTTTACTATCAGCTGTAGTCAACAACATACAGGATCTTCCAACTTGACCAAAACCGCCCAACGTCAGCAGTGATACCTCAGATTTTTGGGTAAGACGTGATCTGAAAATTTTTTCACCTACATGTTTGAGGTGTTTTGCTCTTTCACTGGAAGATGTTTTGAGTTGGTAGTTTATACTTTTGATTGTGTTTGATTGCTTGTTTGTAGACTTTCTAATGCGGATTTTCCAGCCTGTTTTTTCTGACATTTCTGCATGATTAAACTCCTCCGAATTTCTTTGGCAAAGCCACGGACGTTTTACTTCTATTGATGCCTCGCCTAATGCAGTGTCGAAAAAAATAGCCCGCAGATTTGCATCTTTTGGTACACTTTCGGAAAGAATTTTTCTAACGTCATCTTCATTTTTTCTTATCGATGTATCCGTCTTTATTACAATTCGCTTTTTTATTTCGTTGACAAGGTTTGAGATTATGGTGTTGTTTTCAAGCAAATATCTTGGGGTCTTGGTATAAATAGCAATTCTAGGACCCTCATAGTCAATCTTGGTTATGTTAGCTTCTTTGGGTAGACTTTGCAGTATGATTGGCATAATATTTTGTCCAATAGGTAATTCCTGTTGTTGTTTTTTTTGCATTTAATCACTAAAGCGAGATTATGGCTTTTTTTTGTTCCTTGGTCAAAAGTTGGAACCTGTTCTTATCAATCGTTGCAACGTTTATTCCGTCACCAGTTCCAATATTTCTTACGATCGCAGCCTTTACTGCACGAAGTGCAATTACTTTCGCATCATTGATGGTAAGATCATCATGATACTCATCTTCTAAAACACCATATGCTACAGGTGAACCACTTCCGGTCGTTACATAGGATTTTTTTTCTACAGAACCAAACATGTCAATATTAAACAATGATGGTCCCTCACTATCATAACCACCAAGCAATATATCTGCCATGAACGGATAACCCCTGTTTTGATGAAAAATAAGAGAACATAGTCGTGCTAATGATTTTATCAGAATATTCTCTTTATTTTGAATTGCGTGTACGTTTGCATGATATCTCAAAATATCAGTTAAGTTTTGTGCATCCGCTACTCCACCTGCCAGTGTCAGACCAGCATGGTCATAGATTTTTTGAATTTTCATTGTGTTGTTATTTGCAATAAAATATCCAGCACTTGCTCTCATATCTGCACATAACACTACACCATCAGATGCCTTAATCCCTACAGTAGTTGTACCATGTAATATTTTTTCTTCAATATTCGTAGTCATAGAATATACCTCGTATGAGTTATTTTAAGTTGTTTTCACCCTTTTAAATAACTTTTGTAGTGGCAAATAATAAGAAGTGCTTAAAACGGAAAAAACGTATGCAGTCGCACACAATGGAATTACCACGTAAAATCATTGTAGGAGAAAAAAATATCGATGGTATTGGAGATTTCCTAAAATCCTTAAAACATGTAAAGAAGATTTCTCTAATTTCAGGAAGTAATGTTAAAAAAATAATTCAGAAAAAAATTGAAAAATCTCTTACCGCATCTAAAATTGAATGTATTTGGCACTTGGCAAAAACAAACGATATAAAAACAATAAAGGACATAGAAAAAAAAATCTACCAAAGCAAAAGTGAATTGGTCGTTGGAGTTGGTGGTGGGCGCTCTGTAGATATAGCTAAAATAGTCGGCTTTAATCTTGGTAGTCCTTTTGTCAGCATCCCAACATCCGCCTCACATGATGGTATAGCTAGTCCTTTTGTTTCAGTTAAAGGCAACAAACCACATTCCATGGTTGCCACTGCACCGCTTGGAGTTTTTGTTGATGTAGACATTATAAAAAAGGCGCCAAGAAAATTACTTGCGAGTGGATGTGGAGATCTTGTAGCAAAAATTACAGCTGTACGAGATTGGCAACTTGGAAGAGATAAAACCGGTGAATATTATGGAAGATATTCTGCAGACTTAGCCTTGATGAGTGCAAAAATTTTAATGGAAAGTTCCACACGTTTTTCAAAAAAAGGGTTGGATGTCCGAGAGATTGTGGAGGCATTGATAAGTGCGGGAGTTGCATCATGCATTGCTGGCAGCAGTAGACCTTGTTCAGGTGCGGAACATTTGTTTTCACATGCTGTAGATAGATTAGAACCTAATGTAGGCCTTCATGGTGAAAAATGTGGTATTGGTGCTATAATGATTGCAAAACTACAAGGTCAGGACTGGAAAAAAATTGAAAAAACATTAAAGGATATAGGTGCTCCTACTACCGCAAAAGTAATAGGATTAAAATCTGAGACTCTTGCGAAGGCTCTAACAATTGCGCAGTCATTAAGACCTGAAAGGTATACCATATTAAAGGAAGTTGATATGACTGAAAAGAAAGCTATTGCGCTTGCCCAAAGCACTAATGTGCTTTAGTTTTTTTTTGTTTTAGTTTCTTTTGAACTTGTTTTTGCAACCTTAGAATTTTTTTCTGGTGATTTTTTCTGTGTTGTTACATATGTTTCTATAAAGTTTATTTTTTCCAAGGCAGGAACAAACTTGAAAATATCAATTTGAGCAAAATGTTTAATTGTTGGTAGTTTATCTACACGAAACATTTCGTCAGGTACAGTAATATCTAGTATATTCCCGGTTTTCTTGAATAAAATTTTATCATCTTTTACCGGAATCCATCTTTTTAAAACCCCTGTTATTTTATCCTCGTCTGATTTTAGTTCCTTAATTATGTTAATATCATAAAGAATAGTTTTTCCAGCAAACCTGTGATTATAATCTATCTGAACTCGTCCAGCTCCGATAAATCTCACTATTCCTCTTTTGCCATCAACCTCTACTGGATCACCTATTGAGACCTTTTCTGCGTCTTCGCCAAGCTTACGGAGAGGAATCTTTCTAATTTTGCCCGTATCCCTTTCGCCAAATCCCTTTTCAGGAGAAACCTCTATAGTTTTCTTATCGCCAACAGTAGTTTTTTCTAACGCCTCGTCTACGCCCTTGATAATCCATGATTCCCCTACCGAAACAAGTTTTGGTTGATATTTGATTTGAGGATCATGTAAAGAATGTTTTTTTGCCTCTTCCTCGCTGGTTGTTTCAAAAACTTCTTCTGTATCTTTAACTTTGGCAGTATAATCAACCAAAATTAAAGAACCCTTACTGAAAGCCAATGTATACAGCGTTTTTGAATTTCCTTATATAAGTTCAGGTATTATAGATTTTTTAATTTCTCTTCTGCGATTTTAAGACCTGCTTGAGCATCTACATTGTAACCCATCATATCTAGCGTTGAAGCAATGGAAGAAACTGTTCTCATAACATGATATCTTTGAACTTCACCCATACAGCCAACTCTAAACACTTTTCCTTTCAGGTTTCCAAACCCTCCAGCAACAAGAACTCTAAATTTCTGAGCCAAAGTGTTTCGAAAAGTTTTGTCTTCCAGACCCTCAAGATAGTTCAGTGCGATTACTACAGTAGAACGAGAATCCTCTTTTGCAAACGGAGTTAATCCTATTGCACTCAATCCCGAATATAGAGCGTCTGAACATATTCTATGTCTTTTAATTCTGTTGTCTAAGCCCTCTTCTAAAATCATGTTCATTGCTTCCCTGTAAGCATAAAGCAACGGTAACGCGGGAGTAAACGGTGTATGTTTTGATTCTGCATAATATTTGAAGTAACGTGGTAGATTGAAATACATTGTTTGCGGAGGGTTTTCAATCATATATTTTTTTGTCCTTTCGTTAACAACAATTGGTGATATTCCTGGTGGTGCGGCAAATGCCTTTTGGGCACCAGTCATTGCAATATCAACTCCCCATTTGTCTACCTTGAGTTCTTCGCCACCTACTATTGAAACTCCGTCCACAACATAATAGGAATCGTTTCTGGAAGTAAGATCCTTTACTCGATCAAGATAGTTGATCATAGTTCCAGTAGAAGTTTCATTCCAAACACAATAGAATGCTTTGATATCCTTATTGTTATCAAACGCCTCTTTAACACTTTCAAAACTAGCATTTTCACCAGGCGGAGTAACAAGTTTAATAACATCAGCACCAGCCCACTCCAACATTTGGGACAATCTACTACTGAACTCACCGTTTACTGGAATGATAACCTTATCGCCTTTCTTTATGAGATTTACAACGCCAGCTTCAACAGCACCGGTTCCAGATGAAGAGAGACATACAGCCTCGCCCTCTGTCATGAATACTTTTTTTGTTTTTTCAACACAGTCCTCGTATAGTTCTACAAAATCGTCGCTTCTATGATTAATCATTGGGACATACATTGCACGCATGATTCTTTCAGGGACATTTGTTGGTCCCGGCAACATTACAAGATATTCCAAATAATTACCCGATCCGAGTGGCAGTTGGCTTTATTTATAATTACAGATTTTTTAGGCGGTCTCTAGCATTAATTTTATCCAATATTTTTTGTGTTCCTTGTGGAACAAAGTCTTGCCAGTTTTTACCGTCTTTAATTAGCTGTCGTATATTAGTACCTGAAAATTTTTCACGATCTTTCAGTGTAACTTGGATTACACTAGTTTGGCGTTTTTTAAACAAAGTCATAGTAAACTCGTCATTTGTGAAAACAACATCATATTTTGGTATGATTTGATCAATTTCAAAAGTCCATTTTTCGTGGTCATCAACATCAGGTATGTTGAAAATCTTGACACGGTTAGCTAGTGATGGTTCGATTGATGATAAAATCATATCTCTTCTTTCGTTAGCAGAAAAGGGATTTTTTTTTTCATTATATTTATTTGAGCTACCAATACCAATCAACAAATTTTCTACCCTTGATAACCCAAACAATACAGCATCAAGATGCCCTAAATGAAATGGTTGGAATCTCCCAATCAAAAGCCCATTCATGAAGCAGTTTTCTAAATATTCCTTAAAAGACATTCTAAGCTCCAGCATCAAGTAAGGCGGCAAAAAGTAATATGGCTACTGAGATTACAACCGTAGCTTCGCCTAGAATCATACCACTTTTTGTAAGTTTTTGCAACTCGCTATCCGTAATTTGTTTTGTAGCAATTTTTTCTTCAACATTTTTGTTAAATATTCGAATATGAATGGCAAAAGTGATAATCAGGGCAATAACAAGAATAATTTTTGTTATCAAGAAAGCGCCATAACTAGTTGAAAATAAGATTTCGTTATTTTGGAGTACTAGATGTGAATTATAAATTCCTGTGGCGATTAAAATTATAAGTGCAGGCAGTGCAAGTTTATTAAAACGTCTTCCTGTCTTGATCATTAAATTTAGACGTTCTTCGGTAGAGAATGACATCTTTTTCAAAAGTGGTGCCAAGACGAGGCCAAGAAATATCGAACCGCCAACCCAAATCGATGCACAAAGAAAATGAATCCAGGTTATTACAGCCTGTTCTATTGCCATAAAAATTTGTTCCAAGTCTCAAATATTAGGCATATGAATTCTAACAAGGTTTTTTAGTCGTACATGAAGTCAGAAAAACACTTGAACCTTAAGAGACTTCAAACAAAAATGATTCTGTACGTGGCAATCGGAGGATTGTTTGCGTTTATGGCAGCAATGGTTGGCGTTTCTGTCATGGACATTCCGGAACTGGAAAAATCTGAAATAAAACTTGCAGGTGTTGAAGTGACGGATGTAAATAGTATTGAGAATCGTGCCAAACTGAAAGTTAGTTTTCTTATAACAAATCATGGTGAAAGAACGTTCGTTATTCCAGTAATTTCTTATGAGATATTTGCTAATGGTAAATCAATAGGAACTTCCTCTTATAGTGTTGAAGATATCCCAATGACTGGTAGAGCTCCGTTTTATCCTGGAGCAGAGATTCCTCTAGTTAGTTACATGAAGATTACTCTATCCGAGAGCAACAGTGATGAATATTTTGCGATTGTTAATGGTGAACATATTGAGTTTAGTACAACGGGTCAATATACCATAGAAACTGCTTGGCAATTGATTGAGAAAAAATTTGAAAGTTCATTGTAGCTTTCTGTGACTAAAAATTATATTAATAATGGGCCGAGAGAGATTTGAACTCTCGACCACCGCCGTGTCGAGGCGGTATCCTAACCAACTAGACCATCGGCCCGTGTCATCCAAAAACTATTTGCAGATTATTTGCTGGGCTTGTGGCGCAGAGTCGAAAGACGTGCAATATGGATAGCGTGGTAGCCTCCTAAGTTACAGGTCGAGGGATCGAAGCCCTCCAAGCCCGCTCATTTACTTGGAAGAAGCAAATTGTTCTGAAAGTTGCCCAGATATCTATTAAGATAGTGTATGAATATTATAATTATGAAGAATACTCTTGATGAATGTATTTGTGAATGCCATCTCGGTGGCGCTGTTAGTTGCCCTAACTGTAAAGAAAGACATCCCGGTGGATGTAAATGTGAAAGCTGTTAATGATGATTTCAAGCAGTTATTTTTCCATCAGATGTATAAACCAGTTTTTTCTTTGATTTTTTACTAGAATTTTCACTAGATTTTTTACTAGAATTATGACCGCCATGCGCATAATCTGCACTTATTTGTGCCACAAAGCAAATTAGAGTTAAGAACCACATGATTGGTACAGAGTAAATAAATGCTGCATCATATACTGCCGAATAATCCACAAACATAGGCCAAAGTAGTGTTAAAACGGCTGCAAATACGCCACAAACGAGAGTAGCTAGATGGTTATGGAGGTAGCCCATGTTTTCCAAAAAAAATTATTGAATATAACAGTAATGCTGATTATTATATGAAATAAAAGAGATCAAACAGCGTTTAGGCTATTTTTTCTTTTATGGGCGAAAAAGTTGGTTGAGTTTCAGACTGTAAAATCTTTATTTTCTCAAGAAGTTCGTTTCTTAGATCTCTGGCAACACGCCTTACAGTTGGTCTTGGAACGCCCAGTTCATCAACAACTTTTGTATAAATATCGTTTTTACTCGTAATTCCTTTATCAAGAAAAGAATTTATTTTTTCTTTGATAATCGTGCTCTGATTTGTGCGGTTCACAAAGTAAACTTTTTTTGTTGTTCTATATAAGATTAATTTCTAAAAACTATACAGAGATAATTTTTTATTAAAGGAAATGTTTTAGATAATTCAAAAATTTTTGTATATTTTATTAATGGATTACAAAGATTATTAAGATAAAAACTAAAAATCTAGGAAAATGACTAGTGTTATAATTAGTACAAATCTTGGTAATATACAATTTGAGTTATTGCCTGATATTGCTCCTGAAACAGTTAGAAATTTTGTAAAACTGACAAAATCTGGGTTTTATGATGGAACGCTTTTTCATAGAGTTATTCCTAACTTTATGATTCAGGGAGGAGACCCTAATACAAAAGAACCAGATAAAAGCACATGGGGAACAGGAGGTCCTGGTTATAACATAAAGGCTGAGTTTAACTCAAGATCACATCTTCGTGGAATTGTATCAATGGCTCGTTCGTCTGATCCTGATAGTGCGGGCTCGCAGTTTTTCATTGTAACTAGTGATAGTACATTTCTTGATAGACAGTATACTGCGTTTGGACAAGTTTCTGACGGAATGGACGTAGTAGATAAAATTGTTAACCTGCCTAGAGATGGTAACGATTGTCCTCTACAAGACGCTAAAATGCTTCAATTAACTATATCTGATGCTTAGTTGGCTAACAGTGCTTCTTTAACAAAGTAGAAACTTCGTTTGCCTTGTTTATTTTTTAAAAGTTCCTTGTTAAATGCCATCTTAGATAGGGTTTTTGATACGTCCAATGGACTTGCGATCCACCCACGTTCCCTTAACTCATTCACAGTTTCATGCACTGTTCTTGGTTGATCAAAAAAATAATTTTTTGATAAAATCAAAAGTTTTCCTCGTAATTCGTTCAGGGAAACAGAAGATGGTTCATTAAATTCTGGCTCATAAACCTCCGCATTTTCAAGCGAGTTTAGGGCACAATCTTCTTGTACATTATCTTGAACTGGGAAATCTCTTGTAATTATTCGTGCATTGTTTTCTTGTAAATGCATAGCAATATTTTCAATAACTTCTCCTATAGTTTTGTTGTCTACGTAGAAATCTCTAGAATCAACCTCAATTTCATTATCCCCAATTCGTAGTTTAATCTTAGCCAATAACATACCAAGTTTAAATTTTCATTTATTTTGTTAGCTCTAAATGGCTTAAAGAATGTATCAAAATTTTTACACTGTACTCCTTTCAAAAGGTTTGAAAGGGATTTATACGAAACAATAGATGTCGAAATAATGTTAACTGTTTTTGGCTCAACAGCACTTGATACAATCAGAACACCAAATAAGGTATTAAAAGATGTACTGGGTGGAGCTGCTACCTTTGCCGGAATTTCATCTAGTTTTTTTGTTAACACAGGATTAATTGCAGTTGTTGGAAAAGATTTTCCAAAAAAATATCATAATATTCTTTCAAGCCATGTTAATTTGGATGGTCTTTCTGTAAAAAATGGAAAAACTTTTCGATATGATGGAAAATATGATAAAACTTTAAGCACAAGAACTACGTTGCGTACAGAATTAAATGTTCTTGAAAATTTTCAACCAACTGTACCAGAACAATATAAAAAGTCACAGTTTGTATATCTTGCCAACAATGATCCCGACCAAAATATTGAGTTGATTAAGGAGTTTGATCATGTTAAGTTTTCTATGTGTGACACAATAGAATTTTGGATTTCTACTAAGAGAAAGTCAGTAGTTAATATGTTCAAAAAAGTTGATGCGGTAGTGATTAATGATGAAGAGGCAAAGCTACTAACTAAAGAAATGAATTTAATTAAATGTGCCAAAAAAATTATGAGTTGGGGAACAAAGTATGTTATTATAAAAAAAGGCCAACATGGTTCGCTTTTGTTTTTTGACGATATTATTTTTCCATTAGCTGGTTTACCTATAGAAAATGTTGTAGATCCTACGGGTGCTGGAGACTCGTTTGCCGGTGCTATGATGGGTTATCTAACAAGTAAGAAAAAAACAGACATTACAACAATTAAAAAATCCACGGTTTATGGTAATGTGTTAGGCTCATTCGCTGTTCAGGGATACGGACTTGAAGGTTTATTACGGATAAAAAAATCAGATATTAAAAAAAGAATGACGCTGTACGAAAAAATGACATGTCTATGAAAAGTTATAGGTATTAGTACTTTGAATGTAATATGCAAGATAAGCTAGAGGATATTTTTTCTCTTCAGAAAAGTTTTGAGGAAATGATGGACCTAGATAGATACCCAAAAGATGTTGAAGGAAAAGTTTCTGCTTTGTGTACTGCCATGATCCATGAAGCTATAGAGCTTCAACGTACAACAAACTGGAAATGGTGGAAGAAACCTATCCCTTTCAATGAGGTAGAAGCTCGTGAAGAACTGATCGACATATGGCACTTTCTAGTTCAAGCTTCAATAGAACTTGATTTAACACCTGATGATATATTAAAAGAATATCAAAGAAAAAATAAAATCAACAGACAGCGACAAAAAGATAGTTACTAATTCAGTTTGTTGTTAGCGAGTATTTTCTTCATCCTAACCATATCCAATTTCCTTACTTCCTGATGTATAGGTAGGCTTAGAACGTGACAAGAAGCCCAATCTGTGTTTGGGAGGCGAGTGTTAGTTTTGTAATATGTTGTCTTATGTATTGGTGGAGAATAGTAAATCGTTGCGCCTATTCCTGAAGAATTCAGTTTTTTCATTACGTTGTCTCTGCTTTTTAAAGCAACAGTATACAAATACCAATTCAATGTTTCGCTTTTCCGTTGTCTAGGCAACATAATGTTATAATTTTTTAAAAGCTCGGTAAGAATTTGCGCGTTCTTTTTTCGATCTTTTAAGAGTCTAGGTAGCTTCTTCATTTGTACTTTTGCTATTGCGGCATTAATTTCAGGTAACCGAAAATTCAGACCGAACGTAGTGACAAAGTGTTTCCTAGATTGACCATGATTACGTATTTGTTTTAATTTTTCAGCAAGTTTTTTATCATTTGTGACAATAGCACCTCCTTCCCCGGATGTCATTACTTTTGCAGCATAAAGGCTAAAGTCGTTTTGTAATTTTTTTTCTTAAATCATTAGGATCCATTGTATAATTATCTTTGAGAATATCAACGAATACCGGTTTAGCACCAACGGATTTTACTGAATTTGCAGTTGCAACAAAAGTAAATGATGGAATCAAGACCTCATCGCCAGATTTTATATCTAGCGCATAAAGAGATGCTTGGAGTGCAGCAGTTCCAGAATTTACAGCTACTGCAAATTTTGATTTAACAAACTTTGATAGAAGTTTTTCAAATTGTTGAACGCGAGTCCCCCCATCAAATGATGATGAGGTAAGTGCTCTATCTGATAAAACTGCTCCAACTTCTTTTATTTCTTCATCATCAATGTCAGGAATATTTATAGGAATTTTCATTAGCACGTTTGATAGTTTTTTCTTTAATAAGTTTCATTGATAAATTCTAAGTTTTTATAATAGGTTTCTATTAGGCATTAAATGAAAGGACGGCATCTACACGAACATGATAGACAATATAAGGTATTTCTCTATGTTTTTTACGCATGTGCTGTCGTAATGGCATCCATAACATTCTTTGGTACTTATTCCATGACACAAGATTGGAACGAACAAGGTACATTTGTGATGGGAGAGATTCTGGTACAAACACAA
>LUMJ01000990.1_pt1 | contig 14902 bp, 14 predicted proteins | sample 729631 | NCBI WGS metagenome assembly LUMJ01 (sample SAMN03860266, study PRJNA289734) | marine metagenome | biome: seawater column; feature: ocean; material: water; isolation source: Red Sea water column Station 22 - depth 500m | place: Saudi Arabia: Red Sea | collected 2011-10-15 | depth 500 m | reverse complement strand
CAGGATCATAGCCTGGCGAGTCCATAAAATTAAACCCTTTATTCTTTAATGGTTCGGCATAACTTAATACATCTTGCAATATTGAATTTCCTCCTTTTGCAACAGCGCCTAATGATTTTTCAAGTATAGTAGTTAAACCTCCTTTTTTATTTCCAGGAGCAGGATTGTTGTCCATAGAACTATTGTTTATAGAAGTATAATGTTTCCACCATTTAAGTTTTTCAATTAACTTATCAGCTGTTTTTTGATTGTTTGCTCTATTTATTAATAAATGTTCTGCACCGTATATTTCTGGAGTTTCAGAAAGTATAGAACTACCACCCTTTTTGACGAGCATATCTGCGGCAACCCCTAAAGCCGGGTTTGCTGAAATTCCAGAATAACCATCAGACCCTCCACACTGTAAAGCTAGTATTAGGTTATTCACAGATTGAGGAGTTCTTTCAACATTGTTAGCTTCGCTTAAAAGATTTTTTATCTGACTTAGCACTTTATCTACGATTTTTTTTGTTCCACCTTCATCTTGTATTGTCAAAAAATGAATCCGATTATGTTTTTTTAAAGATTCATCAAATAAACTTATTTGAGCACATTCACAACCCAATCCAATTACAAAAACATGTGAAAAATTTGGATGATTTTTAAAACCATCTATGGTCCTTTGAAAAATTTGCATTCCTTCATTTTCAGTATTCATTCCACATCCAGTAGAGTGAGTGATGGGAACTATTCCGTCTATATTGGGGTAATCATTGAGAATATTTGAATATTTTATTTTTTCTACAATCATTTTAGTAACTGTAGCTGAACAATTAACTGTGCTGACAATTCCTATATAATTTCTTGTGGCTATTTGGCCATTGTCTCTTATTATTCCTTTAAAAAAAGTATCACTTTTTTCATCAAGTATTAATTTTTTTTCTGTAACTTTATAATTTCTATCAAATTCTTTAAATTCTAAATTGTGAGAATGAACATGTTCTCCGGTATTAATATTTTTGGAAGCAAATCCAATTATTTGATCATATTTAATTACCGGGTCTCCTTTGTTTATATTTTTTAAACAAACTTTATGACCAAAAGGAATTGGATCTTTTGTTACTATATCTTTGCCTTCTATCTTAGTTTTTTCAGGTATTATAAATTGAGTTACCCCCACATTATCGTTTTTATTTAAAACTATTAGATTGTTCATTTTTGCATTATATCATTTATTTAATATATTTATTATAAACTAAACCGACTTTAATTAAATAATATAAATTGAATGAAAAAAAAGAATTTAAGAAGCGCTCAGTGGTTTAATAACCCAAAAGATCCAGAGATGACAGCCATTTATCTGGAGAGATATTTAAATTATGGTTTAACAAGAAAAGAACTTCAATCAGGAAATCCAATTATTGGAATTGCTCAATCAGGAAGTGACCTTTCTCCTTGCAATAGACATTTTTTATCTTTGAGCAAAAGAATTAAAGATGGAATTAGAAGAGCTGGCGGTATTCCAATGGAGTTTCCTACTCATCCAATTCAAGAAACAGGAAAAAGACCAACTGCGATGTTAGATAGAAATTTATCTTACTTATCTTTAGTAGAAGTTTTATATGGTTACCCAATTGATGGAGTTGTTTTAACAACTGGATGTGACAAGACTACTCCTGCAGCCTTAATGGCTGCTGCAACTGTAAATATTCCTGCAATTGTTTTATCAGGTGGACCAATGCTGGATGGAAATTACAAAGGTAAGTTGGCTGGGTCAGGAACAGTTATTTGGGAAGCAAGAAAACTTCTTGGCAAAGGAAAAATTAATTATGAAGAATTTATGGATATGGTTTCAGCAGCCGCTCCGAGCATAGGACATTGCAATACTATGGGCACCGCTTCATCAATGAACTCAGTTGCGGAAGCATTAGGCATGTCTTTACCTGGATGTGCAGTTATACCAGCTCCTTATAGAGAAAGAGAACAAATTTCTTTTGATACAGGAAAAAGAATTGTTGGAATGGTGCACGAGGATCTTAGGCCATCAAAAATTATGACCCGTAAGGCTTTTGAAAACGCAGTTATTGTTGCAAGTGCTATAGGCGGATCAAGTAATTGTACTACTCATTTAATTGCAATAGCAAAACATATGGGTGTTAAATTCGATTTATCTAATTGGCAAAAATTGGGTCATAAAATTCCTTTATTAGCAAATTGTCAGCCAGCGGGCGAATACTTAATGGAAAGTTTTTATAGAGCCGGAGGAATACCAGCTATAATGAAAGAACTAATGAAAAATAAAAAAATACATACAAATATAATTACAGTTTCTGGAAAAACAGTCGGAGAAAATTTAAAGAGGAAAATTGAAGTTAATAAAAAAGTAATAAAAAGTTTTAAAGACAATTTATCTGAAAATGCTGGTTTTTTAGTTATGAAAGGGAATTTCTTTTCATCAGCAATAATGAAAACTTCAGTTATAAGTCCTGAATTTAGAGAAAGGTATTTATCCGACCCAAATCACCCAAATGTATTTAAAGGAAAAGCAGTAGTGTTTGAAGGACCAGAGGATTATCATAAAAGAATTAATAGTAAAAAATTAAAAATCAATGAAAAATCAATACTAATTATAAGAGGTTGTGGACCAGTAGGTTATCCGGGTGCGGCAGAAGTGGTAAATATGCAGCCACCAGATAGACTTTTAAAAAAAGGAATTAATGCTTTACCGACTTTAGGAGACGGAAGACAAAGCGGTACGTCTGAAAGTCCTTCAATATTACACGTTTCACCCGAGTCAGCAGTTGGAGGAGATTTGGCTATAGTTAAAACAGGTGATAAAATGCGTATTGATTTAAGTAAAAGAAGAGTTGATTTATTAATTTCTAAAATAGAGTTTAATAAAAGAAGAAAAAGAAAAAAAATTCCTAAACTAGACAATCAAACTCCTTGGCAAGAAATCTCTAGATTGAATGTCGGACAACTTGAAGATGGAGCTTGTATAAGATCTAGGAGTTTATATATGGATATTGCTGAAAAAAAAGGCATTCCAAGAAATAATCATTAATGAAACCTAAAATATTAGTTACTAGAAAAATGACGGATGAGGCAGAAAAAAAACTTACGGAAAATTTTGAAGTTACTCTTAACAAGAATGACGATCCAATTCCTTACGAGGAATTAATAAAATTAGCTAATCAATATGATGGAATGGCGGTTTCGGGATGGGATAAGTTTGATGAAAATTTTTTTAATAATATGAACGGTAGATTAAAGATTATTGCAACTTTTTCAGTTGGATATGATCATATAGATATAAAATCAGCAAAAGAAAAAAATATTATTATTACCAATACACCAAATGTATTGAACGATGCTGTAGCAGAAATAACTTTACTTTTAATGCTTGCAACATGCAGAAAAGCTTATGAAGGTATTAGTTTAGTAAAATCAGGAAAATGGAAAGATGTAAAAGTTGATTTTGTAAACTTTGTAATGGGGCAGTCATTAACTGGCAAAACTTTAGGAATAATAGGGATGGGTAGAATTGGACGCATTGTAACAAAAAGAGCAAAAGGATTTGGTATGAAAATAATTTATTGCAACAGAAATAAATTATCTAATGAGATAGAGGATGGAGCAAAATATTATGAATCTGTTAATTCAATGATGCCAGATTGTGATTTTGTATCAATTCACACGCCTGCAACAAAAGAAACAAAAAATATTTTAAATAATGCAGCGATAGAGTTACTACCAAAGCATGCTATAGTAATAAACACGTCTAGAGGTTCTACAGTAGATGATGAAGCTTTAATCAAAGCTTTACAAAATAATAAAATTTACGCCGCAGGTTTGGATGTTTTTATTAATGAACCAAATGTTGATGAAAGATATTTAAAATTAGATAATTGTTTTTTACTTCCTCATATTGGTAGCTCTAATTATGAAACAAGAGACGCCATGGCTATGATGGCAGTAGATAATATTTATGCTTACTTTAACAACAAGCCTCTTCTATCAAAAATAAATTAACAACAACCTTAAGTTGTAATTTTTTTTATAATAATTATATATAATCTCTATACATACTTGACATTCCATTTCCACATAGACCTTTTTATTGAATTTTATTTTCAATGTGATTAAATTTATTAAAATATAACTAAAGAGGGAAAAAATGATTAAATTAATATTAAAAGTAACTGCTGCTTTAGTAATTGTTTCTCTTGCTTTATTTGGCTCTGCGAACGCAAAGACTTTAAAGTTTGAAACACACTTTTCAGCAGCACAGCCATCAGGAGAGGTAGCTACTCAATTAGCGAAAAATGTTGAGACATTTTCTGGCGGTAGTATTAAAGTTCAATTATTTCATGGTGCATCTGTAACAGGAAAATCTGCAGAAGTTTGGAACTCAGCAAGAAATGGAATTATTGATTGTGATTTTACTGGTGGTGCTTATCAAACTGGTAAAAATGCAGCTTTCCAATTTGCTGGTGACATTATGGGAGGTTACGAAAATCCTTATCAACAATACGGTTTCTTAGAATTCCCAGGTGCTCAAGACGCAATACAAGGTTTGTATAATAAATATGGAATGCAATTTGTAGGCTGGTGGATACCAGGCCATGAATCGCTAATTTCAAGTAAACCAATACCAGATATTGCTTCATTAAAAGGTTTTAAATTTAGATCGCCTCCAGGAATGGAAAGTGAAATTTTTAATGAACTTGGTGCAAAACCAATCGTGATGGATTTTGGTGAAGTTCCAACTGCACTACAAACTGGTCTAATCGATGGAGCTGACTATTCTAACTTGGCAAATAATACAGCTGGAGGTTTCTATGATGAAAACCCACATGCAACGTACCCAGGTTTCCACTCTATGCCAGCTGATCACTTGGCTTGCAATAAGAAAGTTTGGGACGGCTTGGAAGCTCATGAAAGAGGTGCAATTTTAGCTGCCATAGAAGTAGCCGGCAGATCTATTACTAGCATAATTGAGAGAAAAAATGCTGAAGCTGTAAAAGAATTGACAGCAAAAGGTGTTAGTCTTCATGATTTTTCTACAGCAGACAGATTAGTTTTTAGAACAGCTGCTATGAAAGCTTGGGAAAGATGGAAGAAAAAATCTCCTGAAGCTAAAGCTCTTATAGAAATGCATGTTGCTTACATGAAATCGATAGGTTTACTATAGTTTTAAATCTAGACACAGATTAGTAATTTAAAATGAAAGAAGGGCTCTTTATCGAGCCCTTCTTTTTGAAGTTTAGGTAGAATTTTATGTTTGATCTTGATAAAAAACTCCAAAACAACCTAAGAATTTTTTATATTTTTATAAAAACTTATGCTTGATAAAGGACTTCAACAGCAAACCGAAAAAATTGCGAGTAAAGACGATTTTCCAATAACATGGATTGATAGAATTACTTTAACCGTATCTCACACTACAAAATATCTTATTCCATTTATTTTTAGTTAACATTGGTCCACATGCACTTGGAATATTATTATCGAGGTTTTATTCATTACTCGTAACATATTCCTTTCTCTCGGTGCCATTATTTATTTGGTAGGGGGCATTTATGCAATGAGACTAAGATGCCATATAAGAATTGTATTATTGTATGATTGGGTACCAAGAAGCGTTCAAAGAATTTTTGATTTAATAAGTACAATCATTATAGTTTTATATGCAGCAGCTCTAATTTATGGTGGCTGGCAAGATTCCTACATCTCCTTTACAAATTGGGAAAGATTTGCGACTTTTTGGGACCCTCCAATTCCAGCAACAATGAAGCCTTTATCACTGATTTGTGTAGGTTTAATTGCTCTTCAAGCTGTTAATAACTTAATTTTAGACTGGAATAATGAAAAAGAAATTCAATATGACCCTGCGAAAGATTTAAAATAAATGGATATAGGAACGCTATCATTAATTTTTAGTTAACATTGGTCCACATGCACTTGGAATATTATTATCGAGGTTTTATTCATTACTCGTAACATATTCCTTTCTCTCGGTGCCATTATTTATTTTTATGGCTTCTTTACTAGAGAGATCGAATATAGCAAAAGATTTGTATGATGCTTTAGAGGCTTGGCTAAAAAAAACAAGAGGAGGAGTAGGTGTAGTTACTGCAATGATGGCAACAATAATGGCTGCAATGAGCGGTATAATTGGAGGAGAAATTGTTTTACTTGGATTAATAGCTTTACCTCAAATGTTAAGATTAAAGTATGACCAAGACATGTCCATCGGAATAATCTGCGCATCAGGATCTTTAGGAACTATGATACCACCTTCTATAGTTTTAATAATTTATGGTTTAACAACTGAAACTTCTATAACAATGTTGTTTCAAGAAGCCATAGTACCTGGCTTAATGATTTCAGGTTTAATAATAACTTATATTTTAATTAGAACTCGTTTACAGCCTCACCTGGCTCCAATAAGTGATGAACCTGGATTGAGCATAAGAGAAAAATTAAAATATTTACCAGGTTTCGTAGCACCAATATCTATAGTTATTATTGTATTAGGATCAATTTATTCTGGAATAACGGGAATTACGGAGGCAGCTGGCATGGGTGTAGTTGCAACATTATTTATAATTTGGATGAGAAAAGAACTTACTTGGTTTTTGTTTAAAGATGCACTTACTAGAACTTTTAAAGCAACAGGTACAATTATCACAATCACATTTGGAGCAACCGTTTTAGCAGGAGCATATTCTTTGGCCGGTGGACCAACTTATGTAGCAAATTTGATTTTAGGATACGACTTAGCACCCATGTGGATAATTTTTATGATGATGCTAATATTTTTAGTACTAGGAATGTTTATGGATTGGGTAGGAATTGTATTATTAATAATGCCTGTATTTTTACCAATAGTTATAAAATTAGGATTTGATCCTATTTGGTTTGGAATTTTATTTTGTGTAAATATGCAAGTTTCATTTTTAAGTCCACCTTTTGGACCTGCTGCTTTTTATTTAAAATCTGTTGCGCCTCCACACATAAGTTTAATTGATATATTCAGAGGCTTTGGTCCATTTATTTGTTTACAATTAATTGTGCTTGCTGCTGTAATGTTCTTTCCTGAACTAACACAAAATTTTCACGAATTTGTACCCAGAAAGTGGTAAATGAAAAATATAGGTTTTATAGGTACAGGCCTCATGGGCTTTCCAATGGCAAAAAATTTATTAAAATCTGGGTTTAAACTTAAGGCATTTAACAGATCAATAGAAAAAGCAGAACCATTAAGAAAATTTGGTGCCGAAATTTCAGAATCAATAAAAGAAGTGGTTAATAATTGTGACGTTATAATCACAATGTTAACAGACGATGTTGCTGTAGATGAAGTAATGAAAAATCCAGATTTTTTAAAAAATATTAAAACTGGAGCAACAGTTATTGACATGAGTTCTGTTAAACCAAAAACAGCCTTAACTCATGGAGAAAATTTAAAAGCAAAAAATATTAATTATTTGGATGCACCTGTTTCTGGTGGAACGGTAGGAGCTGAGGAATCTTCATTAGCTATAATGGTCGGTGGTGAAAAAAAAGTATTTGAAGAATATATTGATATTTTAAAAACAATGGGAAATCCAACTTTAGTTGGACCAATATCATGTGGCCAGGTTTCAAAATTAGCTAATCAAATCATTGTTGGACTCACAATAGGAGCTGTTGCTGAAGCAATAACATTATGTGAAAAAGCTGACGCAGATCCAAATAAGATGATTGAAGCTTTAAAAGGTGGATGGGCAGATAGTAAAATTTTACGAACACACGGAAAAAGAATGATTGATAAGGATTTTACACCTAAAGGAAAAACATCAACTCATTTAAAAGATATGAACAATATTTTAGAATGTGCTAAAAATTTCAATACAGAATTACCTATTTCAAATTTAGTTAAAGAAATGTATAAAACTTTAGTTGAAAATGGACATGGGGGAGAAGATCATAGTTCATTATATAAAGAGATTAAAAGGATAAATAATGAGTAAAAGATTAGAAGGAAAAAGTGCAATTGTAACTGCGGCAGGACAAGGAATTGGAAAAGCTACAGCAATAAATTGATATACTATTCAATGCAGTTGGATTTGTTCACCATGGGACAATATTGGACTGCGAAGAAAAAGACTGGGATTTTTCTTTCAACACAAATATTAAATCTATGTATTTTATGTGCAAAGCTGTGCTTCCAAAAATGTTAGAAAAAGATGGAGGAAGTATAATTAATGTAGCTTCTGTAGCTTCAAGCATTAGAGGACTTCCAAATAGATTTGTATATGGAGCATCAAAAGCAGCAATTATTGGTTTAACAAAATCAATAGCATCAGATTTTGTTAAACAAAAAATTAGATGCAATGCAATAGCACCAGGAACTGTATTCACGCCTTCATGGGAAGATAGAGTTAGACAAAGTCCAGATCCCGTAAAAGCAAAAAAAGATTTTATAGCTAGACAACCTATGGAAAGACTGGGTACAGCTCAAGAAATAGCAGACTTTGCTATATATTTAGCAAGCGAAGAATCTACATTTACGACAGGTAATGCTTTTGCTGTTGATGGCGGAATGACAATATAAAAATATAAAGGAGAAAAAAATGAAATTATTAAGAGTAGGATTTAAAGGAAAAGAAAAACCTGCAGCAATAGATAAAGAAGGAAAGATCAGAGATATCAGTTCACACATAAATGATTTGAATCCAGGTAATCTAAATTTTGAAACAATATCTAAAATCCAAAGTGCAGATTTATCTAATCTTCCTGAACTTTCATCTAGTGATAGAATAGGCTCTTGTATTGCCAACCCAGGAAAATTTGTTGCTATAGGTTTAAATTATTCTGATCATGCAGCTGAAACCGGTGCAGCAGTTCCTACTGAACCTATAATGTTTATGAAAGCTCCGAGTTCAATTTGTGGTCCTAATGATGATGTAGAAATTGTTACCGGATCAAAGAAATTAGATTGGGAAGTTGAACTTGGAATAGTGATAGGTAAAGATGCGAAACATATTTCAGAAAATCAATCTCAAGATCATATTTTGGGATATTGTTTAGTTAATGATGTAAGTGAGAGAGAGTGGCAAATTGAAAAATTGGGACAATGGGTTAAAGGAAAATCACACGATACTTACGGGCCAATAGGACCTTACTTGGTTACTAAAGATGAAATCAAAGATGTGAATAATTTAAATATGATGCTGGATGTTAATGGAGAGAGAATGCAAACTGGTAACACAAGTACTATGATTTTTAATGTTGATATTATTGTATCCTATGTAAGTAAATTTATGTCACTTCAAGCAGGAGATATTATTACTACGGGAACACCGCCTGGAGTTGGAATGGGGAGAAAACCACAGGTCTTTTTAAAAGCAGGTGACCAAATGAAATTATCAATTGATAATTTAGGAGAACAGAACTCTAAAGTAGCGCCTGTATAATAATTGTGAAAATTGTCTCTATCAAAAGTCATGTACTAAGATATGAGTTAGAAAAAGAGTTAGGTTATTCACAACAATATTACAAACACAGAACAGTACATCTTGTAGAAATAGAAACTGACGAAGGTATTACTGGGTGGGGCGAATGCTTCGGACCGGGAAATATTGCGTTAGCTAACAAATTTATTGTAGAAAAAGTAATTCAACCTTTAATTAAAGGAGAAGATCCAACTAACAAAGAATATATTTGGCATAAAGTTTATAATCTACTTAGAGATAGTGGACAAAAAGGAATGCCCATTCAAGCATTATCCGGTATTGATATTGCTTTATGGGACATTCTTTCTAAAAAAGCAAAACTGCCCCTATATAAATTAATTGGCGGAAAAGCTAACAGTCAAATTCCAGTATATGGTTATGGAATGATGCTACAAAAAAAATCAGTCAACGAATTAATTGAATTATTTAAAGAAGAATCAAAAAAAATTAAAGAAAAAAACTTCAAAGCAATGAAAATGAAAATTGGCTTAGGTCCTAAGGATGATTTGAAGCTAGTAAAAACAGTAAGAGAAGAAGTTGGAGATGATTTTAAATTGATGGTAGATGCAAACCATGCGTACAACACAATTGATGCCATGTATGTAGGAAAAGGATTAGATGAAATGGATATTTTTTGGTTTGAAGAACCTGTGGCTCCAGAAGATTATGATGGATACAAAGAGCTAAAAGATAATTTAAAAACAAATATTGCAGGAGGAGAAGCTGAATTTACAAAATATGGCTGGAACCAACTAATAAAAAAAAGATGTATAGATATTGCACAACCAGAAGTTTGTGGATTAGGAGGTATTACAGAATATTTAAAAGTTTCAGCTTTGGCTCAGTCTAATTTCATTCCAATCGTAAATCATGTTTGGGGTTCAGCTTTAAGTGTAGCAGTTAATCTACACCTTTTGACTGTACAACCAGATATGCCAGGAGGATTGTTTCCATTCAAACCAATGTTAGAGTTTGATACTACAGATAAAAATATATTTATAACAGATTTGTCTACTGAAAATTTTTCAGTTTTGGAACAAGTAAAAAAAAATAATGGTTACGTTAAACCAATTGAAAATATAGGAATTGGAATAAGTCCAGATAAGGATTTTATAAAAAAATTTGAAATAAATGACTAAAATAAAAAACTCACAACCAAAAGTACTTTGGAATTTAAAAAGTAAGTTAGGAGAAGGAACTTTATGGGTTAAAGAGCACAACTCCATTTATTTTGTTGATATAAAGAAAAAAAGAATACACATACTAAATGTTAAAAATAAAAAAAAAAAAACAATTCGAGTTAATAAAGAAATTGGTTTTTTAGCACATATCAAAAAAAACATATTTATTTTAGGTCTTCAGGGCGAATTAAGAATAGTTAATTTAAAAACAAAGAAAACTATTAAATCAATTTTTATAGAAAGAAATATTAAATTAAACAGAATTAATGATGGTAAAACTGACCAAAACAGCAGATTGTGGTTTGGAACTATGGATAACTTAGAAAGGAATATTGAAAAAGGGTCTTTATATTGTTTAGACAAAAATTTAGTTCTAAAAAAAGTAGATACTAATTATATGATTACTAATGGACCGGCTTTTATAAACCCAGAGAATTTTTATCATACAGATAGTAGAAAAAAAACAATTTATAAAATTAAAGTTAATAAAAAACTAAAAATTCTTAAAAAAAAAGTATTTAAAAAGTTTACCAAAAAAATGGGTTCTCCAGACGGAATGACATTAGACAAAAAAAAAAATTTGTGGGTTTGTCATTTTAGCGGAGCATGTATTTCGGTATTTAATAAAAATGCTAAGAAAATTCACAAAATTAATTTACCCGCAAAAAACATTACAAATTGTACATTTGGAGGACAAAAAAATTCTGAAATATTTGTTACATCAGCAACTAAATCCATGGATAAATCTGATTTTCAAAAATATAGATATTCAGGTTCATTATTTAGTATTAAAACAAATATGAAAGGATTTATTCAAAAAAAATATAAATTAAATAATTAATAATAACTTTTTACATGATTGAAATACTGGTAGCATTTGGAGCTGGACTAATAAGTTTTTTATCACCATGTGTTTTACCACTAATACCTGGCTATATTTCTTATATTTCAGGCGTTTCATTAAAAGAACTATTAGATAAAAAAAAAATTAATTTAAATCCAATTATTTTATTTACTGTTGGATTTTCAATAGTATTTATAATCTTTGGAGCAGCTTCAACTTTCATAGGTCAAGTATTATTACAAAATTCCTATGAACTTAGAATAGCTGCCGGTCTGATTATAATAATACTCTCACTCCATATTATTGGAATTATAAACTTAAAATTTTTAAACTATGAAAAAAGAATTCAAACTAATAACAATAGAAATATCTTTAGCCCAATAATAATTGGAATGGCGTTTGCATTTGGATGGACACCGTGTATTGGTCCAATATTAGGTTCAATTTTAGTTTTTGCAGCAACAGAAGAAAGCTTGGATAAAGGAGTTTTATTGTTATTTTTCTACTCTTTAGGGTTAGCTATACCATTTATTTTATCAGGATATTTGATCCAAAAATTTCTTATCTTTTCTAAAAATTTTAAAAAGAACATTAATTTAGTATCAAAAATTGGTGGAATAATTTTATTAATCACAGGTATTTTAATTTTAACTAATCAATTACAAACTTTAGGATTTAATTTATTAAATATCCTCCCATTTTTACAAAATTTCGGTTAATAATAACCATATAACCAAATGGAAAATCAAAGTTTACTTCATCAAAAATTATTAAATAAAGTTTTTGTATATACTGCAGAAACAACGCCGCCAGATGCATCTGATAAAGAAACATTATTAAAAAATGTAATGCCGTTGAAAGGAGTTGCTGACGCTGTTAATGTTACAGATAGTCCTGGTGCCAAAGTACATATGTCTTCTATAACCGCTTCAATTATTCTTGCTCAGAATGATATAGATCCAATATTGCAATTAACTGTGAGGGATCGAAATCGTTTAGCCTTACAAGGTGATTTAGTAGGAGCTTCAGCATTAGGTGTACATAATATACTTTGTTTAGGAGGTGATAATCCTAAAAATGGAGATCAACCTGAAACTAAAATTGTAAATGATATTGATAGTTTACAATTAGTTTCTACTGCAAATATGATGCGTAAAGAGAAGAAATTTCCATCAGGAAGAATAAACCCTTCTCCAAAATTATTTATAGGTGGTGCAGAAGTTCCTACCCAAGGCAAACCAGATCCAAATAAAATTTTAAACAAAATTAATAAAGGTGTAGATTTTTTTCAAACCCAATATGTTTTTGATCCAAAAGTATTGAGCGAATATATGAAAGTTTTAGGTGATGAAGGAATTTTAGAAAAAACAAATTTTATAATTGGAATTGGACCTTTTGCTTCAGCAAAGAGCGCAAAATGGATGAATGAAAATTTATTTGGCGTTGATGTTCCAGATCAAATTATTAAGAGATTAGAAGATGCAGAAGATCAAAAAGCAGAAAGTAAAAAAATATGCATAGAGCTAATCGAAGCTTTTCGCAATATACAAGGAGTAAAAGGAGTGCATCTTATGGGTCATAAAAAAGAACAAGTTATAAGTGAAATCATAAAGGAATCAAAAAAATAAAAAGATTATTACAATGTTAAAATAGTCGATAAGAGTCCGTCTTTATCTACATAGCATCCCTGTAGCCATCTACTTCCTTTGCCCGAATAGCCTGTTCTTGCATGAAGAACTCTAGTGTTATCAAGTATAAAACATTCTCCTGGATTTAATTTAAATGTAAGAGCCATAGCTGGATCATCAATAATACTAGAAAATTTACGGTAAGCTTTGTAATAATTAGTCATGTCATTGTAAGGAACATCTGTAATAGGTGCTATCGAACGATTATTAAAGTGAACTGCTGTGAGTTCGCCATCTGGAGACAATGCAATCATTGGAAAACGAGACTTTAAATGAGCATTTTTTTTTCTTTTGAATTCAAAACGCGAACAATATTTAGAAAGTAAATTAAAATATCTTTTGTTCACTTTTTTTAAGCGAAGGGCAGCATTAAAACCATCTACAACTTTTGAATCGCCTCCTTTTGTAGAATTTTTTAAACAATGAAGAATTTGTATCGTTGGAACTGGATTTCTATATGGATTATCTGTGTGGGCTTTTAAAGCAAGATTCGTATAAGCCAAATTAACAGCATTTGATTTTGATTTTACATCAAACCATTTGCCATAGTTAGTTTCGCGAATATATCCAAAAAGATTAGCTATTTTACTGATAGTTCCAGATTTTTTTTCACATCCAGACATTTTTGCAAACCCATAACAGTGAAGTGATTTAAGCCATTTTAAAAGTAATTTTTTATCTGATTTGGCAGATTTATAATTAATAATTGGAACACGTTTTATTACCCAAGGCCTACACGTGCATATAGGAATCGATGATTGTGAAAAAGTTATAAAAGTTAATAATGGTTTAAGAATATACCTCCCACTTCTGCTAGCTCTTACTACTTCATCTCCTTTCTATGAAGGAATAGATACAGGACTTTATTCTTACAGAACAAAAATTTTTGAATCATTACCATTGGCAGGACTGCCTGATTATTTAAATAATTGGAATCATTTTATAAATTTAACAGATAATTTGATGAAAGCTAATGTTATCAAATCTGTTAAAGATCTATGGTGGGAGACAAGACCCCATCCAGGCTTTGGTACTGTTGAGGTCAGGATTTGTGATGTTCCAATAAATTTTAATATAATACTTGCTTTAGTTGCATTAATACAAGCACTAGTTGTAACTTTACAAAATACGAACAAACTTCCAAATACTCATATCCAAATACTGGAATCTAACAAATGGCAAGCTGCAAGATATGGACTTGAAGGAACATTTATTGATCCTCTAAGTTTAAAGCAATTAAGTATAAGGAAAGCTATTGAAAGTCTTTGTGAATTAGTAGAACCTAAAATGGTTTCTTTGGGATCAGCAAAATATATTAAAGTATTAGATGAAATTTTATCTAAAGGTGATGGAGCGACAATAAAACGAAAAATGTATAACAGCTCAGGCAGTTTTGAACATATGATTAGATCATTAAAAGATCAATTTTATCAATAGTAATTTTTTGAAAGAATATTTAATTTAATAAAAACAAAACAGTTAAAATGTTATACTTCTATTACACATTTTTATTACAGAATCTCACTAAACTTTTATTGTTGTCAATGTTAAGCTATATATTTTTTATAGGAGGAACATCTATGAATTTACAATTATTGTTAAAGGTTAATGGAGTAGTTTCTGGCATAAACGGTTTGTCAGCTATTTTTATTTATAATATGTGGTTTAATATGGCTGGCATAGAAGCAACTGGTCCTACTATTGCAC
>LUMJ01000346.1_pt2 | contig 14911 bp, 14 predicted proteins | sample 729631 | NCBI WGS metagenome assembly LUMJ01 (sample SAMN03860266, study PRJNA289734) | marine metagenome | biome: seawater column; feature: ocean; material: water; isolation source: Red Sea water column Station 22 - depth 500m | place: Saudi Arabia: Red Sea | collected 2011-10-15 | depth 500 m | reverse complement strand
CCTGTCACCACCGAAAAAAGTCTCAGTAAAATATCATAGGAATTTCCGTTTTTACTAATAGAGCCACCGACCACATATTGCGCTCCTATTAGGGCACCAGTTTCCATGGCACAATTACGAGCCATGCAGGCTGTAAAGCCACCCCACCCCTTTGATTCCATTAGAATATTTTTAGCTACATCTCTAGAAATCATCGCTACCATACCTGTCTTTTCAACTTCTTTTCCAAATTCATCCGAAAGTGCCTCTGCCTCCATTTGAATAATGCCATTTCCACTGAAATCCATGACAGAAATAGTGAACATTTCACTCGTATTGATTCCCGATAGGCGTGCCTTGAGTAGTGGAGGTGGATCCAGACCCATTATTTCCCAAGCCAATACTTCCATTACTGTTAACATACCTTCGACGGGCCCATTGTAATTTGATCCCTCTGTTCGTTCAGTCTGAGCAGTAGAAACCGAAAATAGATCCGCTTTAACTGTATAGGTTTCACCTATTTGCATAATTGAACAAACCGCAAGAACGAAAAAAGCTGTTTTGAGTATTCTAATCAATTTGGTGTTTCCTATATAGTTATCCTTGATCGATAACTTCATTAAAATTAATCCTATTCAGTTTAGATATAAAAATAACTTTTTCGTCTACTTTTAATAAATTAAAAACCTAAAACATAGAAGATTTGGAAAATAGGTAGATTTTTAATACTCAATTCTGGTCCAATCACATTGGACTTCTCCAATTTCCAATTTTCTCGACTATAAAAGTTTCGATAATAACCAAATCGACCCTCGATAGACATTGATGGGGATAAATAATATCTACCCCCAATAAAGCTGGAAAAACCCAGCCAGTTTTTTTTCATAACTCCTTCAACAGTCAAGCTTATATTATCATTATCTTCATCTAAATTTTTTAAAAATGAATCCCAATCAGCGGATGAAGCAGGGGCAGTAAGTTGAATTGTACCCGTGTTGTACATGGGCGCGAGCGAAAAATTCAATTCGAACCGTGGAAATTGAAAATAAAACGTTTCAATGCTGAGCTCGCGAAAGGTAATGGTCCGGCTATAATTGGATTCACCGATCGTACCCGTATGAAAAGATTGAGATTGACTGTATCCAACCCTGGCATTGGGATAAAACATATATTTAATATTTACCCAACTAATTAATAAATTTCTATCTAATAAATTCATTTTAGGGATAATAGCATTAGATTCTGGATCAAGGCCAATCAGGCCGGGATTATAAAAACCTGTTCCCAAATAAAAAGAGATTTTAGGTGGTTTTGAAAGAATACTTGGTTGAGCTGAAACACTAGACAGCACACTAAATAAAATGATTATTTTTATAATGCTTTTCATGTACGACACTAATACTTGAGACCATAAAAAATATTAATCTTACTCATCATAAGATCAACAAAATGGTATAGGCGTATATTTGGCAGAGAATTGCCGAGGATGGTGTGGCTGTTTAGGAGTTTTTTACTCATAATGGTACGTGGCGTAATACCGTTCTTTGTTTGCTCCTCAAACAAAGAAATTCCGCATTTATTTACTTCAAGTGGAATTTCATGCTATTAGTGTAAACTATATTTTCTTTAGGTTTTACACAAACAAATCCATTGTTTACCATTAAAGGTGAAGCGGCCTTTACAAAAGATAATCCAATACCAAATACAGAAATAATGCTACTGGACACGTTGGGGAAGATGATCCAGAAAACAAGATCATCAAAAAAATTCTTAAAAAAATATGGAGGAGGAAAATTCAAATTTGAAAATGTACCCAGTGGCGAATATATCATCACTGTCGATTTTCAGATGGAGAATAAAATAAAAAAACGTATTTCCCTAGATGACAATAATCTTAACGTTGGAACGATTTACAATATACTGCAATTCCCAAAATACAAAATCGCCAACTATCCCATCCCTGACCCTATTTATATGAGACCAATTCCGACAGAACCCGTTCCTGGCGACACAATAAATATAAGACATATACTGGTACAGCTTGACGGAACCGCAAATACGGTCATCGTAGATTCCATCATTCAAGATACAGTCTATTTTATTCATGCTAATAGCATTGATCATGATACACTGGAACTGGATCAAGTCTATTTGATCTATAACCATTTTGGCAAAATAATCCATCAGTCAAGATCTTTGAGAAACCGCATGAGCGATCTACAACAAAGAGACGGCTATATTCTTTTTCATAATGGGGATAGTTTAGAATATAACAATATTTATTTTGCACCCGGCGCTGAAGTAGCCACATTCCATGAAATAGATTCGACTATGGAAGCAAAATACCACTCTTTATATGAAATATATAAAATCAGATCAGGGCCATCCTATTTAGGATATTCGGTAAGAAAAGGATTTTGGACAGGTGTTTATACCATTGGTACAATTATGGGTATACAAATGATCCAATCAAAATCATTTGGTCCGATATTAAAGCTTTATTCGCCGGACTTTTCGCCCATAAGAAAAGAAACAGGTCAATACTATTATCCCATGATTACTTCGCTTTCCCTTTTTGCGATTGGCAGGATCACATATGATATCCTTAAAGACCGCCGTACAAATTATATTTTACCTGTATATGAAAATGATCCTTTTCCCAAAAATATGTTCGTTTTTTCATTCCCGGAGTGGATCTGGAAAAAATCACAACCCATCGTGAGACCAATCATGAATAGCAAACCAGTGAAATGGTGGAAAAATAGAAATTTAAGAAAACTGCAGAAACAAGCGGCTAAATAGAAATCCGCTTCCGACTCAGTGCTATAACTCCAAACAACTTCACAAGTTTATCTGCCAATCTCCATGAGATTTGTCCAACTGCAAGCAAAAAGCGAACCGGAACTGAATTCACAATAATCTCACAAGAACCTTTCCGTAGTGCTTTTAATACAGCATCGGCAACTTTCTGCGGTTTGGATGAGCCTAATATTGCTGGCGGGTCAATACCGCCATCATAAAACATACCCGCATCCGAAATATATCCGGGACAGATCACCGAAACATCTACAGGTGAATCCATAAATTCCTGGCGCATGCCATCTGACCACATTAATAACCCTGCTTTTGTTGCCGAATAAATCGTGTTGTAGGCTACTCCCTTTTTGCCAGCTAATGAGGCAATATTGACAACATGCCCTTCCCGTTGTTCAATCATCTTTGGCAACATACATCTGGTCAGCTCTAAAGGACACCGGAGGTTTGTTGTTAAAATTGCCGATATATCTTCGCTTGTTTCTTGGTCAAAATGATTGTACTTCTCAATACCAGCATTATTTACCAATATCTGGATCGGGTGATATTGATCCCACAAATCATCTACAAACCCTTCCAGGGCATTAATATCTGCTAAATCAAAAGGATGTATATGACAGATGCCGCCAGAACTTTCAATTTCTAACTTGGTTTTCTGTAACCCGTTTTCATTTCGAGCTACAGCAAGGACGGTTACCCCTTGCTCTGCGAGTGTTTTTGCAATGTAGGGGCCGATGCCTCTTGATGCGCCTGTAACAATTGCTGTTTTACCAGATAGATTCAATTAGAGCGAACCGGATAAAGCCTGGATCGCAGCAAGCAAAGTTGCAGGATCATCCGAATGAGGTGCATTAGGCGGATCTAATATATCCATTTCAGCTGCCGATTTTGCAAATTGACCAGTACTGAAATAAGATTGGATTAATGCCATGCGAACATCTTTATAGTCTACTGAGGTTTTATGAGAAAATTGATAAGTAGCCTTAAGGTCAAGCAGGTCAATAGCTGATTGAATTGAGCTGGTATAATCATGAATTAACCTAGCAGATATGGCTTTCCCTGCTAACGCATCTAGACGAGCATTGTCAGAAATCGAAATATTAAAGTTTTCCAATGCTTTACTAAAATCAATGTGGCCATTACCATAATTACGAGAGAATGTTAATGCCCAGCCTCGCCCTACTAACGCTTCAGCATGGATATTATCATAAGTCGTATGCAGTGCTGCCATGAAAATCGCTTCTTGAAATTTTAATATACTACTGTTGTAATTACCACTTTCAAAGGTTTCCCAACCCTCTGTAATCAGAGTATTTATTTCAGTTGTTTTATCCATAATACCGGAAAGAATTACCGATAATGGATTATTCTGCACAGTACTATTATGATTGATTGTGATTCTTGCATTTAAACTAGCGGATGTTGGAGAATATCTAATTGGTATAGCCAATGATTGTCCTGGAGCAACAACATGGCTGGAAGTACCGTCAACAACTGAAAATTCGCTTGATGAAATGGAAAAACTGATTTCAAGATCAAATCCTGAACTGGCACTGTTTGTAATTGTTAGGTCTAAATCTTTATTGTCCCCTTCTTTTACTAAACCAAAATCAAGCTTATTGGGCGAATATGTGAACGAAACTGGTGCAGCACCTTCTCCATAAATATACATTTCATGAAAAGAATCCTCGTCATTAGAAACCACTAATTTTGCCGAAGACTGTTCAACTCCCGTTGGGCGAAATGTAATATAAATTTCCTTGGACTCATTTTTTTGTAAAGTGATCACACCGCTGAAGTCCATTGTAAACTTCGGGGAATCCATGATAACAACATTTCCTTCAAATGCACCCGTGGATTCATCAGAATTTTTTATACGAATTTTCTGTGATGCAATTTGGTTAGCCTCCACTTTCCCAAAGTTGAGTTCACCCGGTTCAAAAATAATCTCATAATTAGGATCAACCTTATCCTCACAGGCAATAATTGCCAGGAGAAATGACAAAATTATAAATGTAATTTTCCGCATCATTATCGAGAAAGCACCATTTTTCTAGTTTGCGAAAATCCATTGGAAGAAATTCTGAAAAAATAAACACCACTCACAGCTGGTAACCCTTTGGCATTATTTCCATCCCATAATATATCGTATCGTCCTGCCTGCTGAAATTGATTCACTAAACGTATGAGTTCTCTTCCCAATATATCATAAATCACTAAAAATACATGTCCACCTCTAGGAATATCATAATGGATCATTGTTTCTGGGTTAAACGGGTTGGGATAATTTTGATACAGACTGTATTCTGTTGGCAATATAGCTTCTTCAGATATCGCTAATGGACTTCCACTTCCACGGGGAATTAATGTATAATGTCCTAATTGGGTACCTATCGCCTCCATTCGCCTTCCATCAGATGCAAGGGTTGAATGCAATTCTCTCCATACCTCTCCATCCCAATAACCAATGGATATCGTTTCCGGATCAAGAGCACCTGTGTCAATTGATATTTTTGCACCTTTTTCTAAATCTCTACCCACAGGGCTCACAGTATATATTGGATGTATCTGATCGACTAGGGCTGTACGCATTTTGGCGGTTGCCGGGCTATTGTCATCATTACCCACAATTACATAGCCGTCTTCAACTAGGCTATTTTCCGGCATATATATATGGTAATTACCATCCCGTGAAGCAATATCACCACCTACTCTTGCCAGGATGTAATTCACATTGTAAGTGAAGGTAGTATCCATATTGGCTCTGCCATATCGCATTGTGCCTTTGACATTAATATCGAGTGCACCCGAAGCATGTATCCGATAATTATCAGTCACCAATATCGAATCGTTTCCTGCCATTATATGTGTATCTAAAATTTCTTCATAACCTGCATTTTTTGTTGTGACGGTCATGTGATCCGAGCCCAACATCGAGTTTCCAATAATAAATAAGTTCAATTCATCAGTAAAAACTGGATTCTGCATAAATCCTGCCGTTAGATGTGGTACAGTGTTATCCGCAATATAAAATGACGTTCGAAATAAATAATTCCAGCCACTAAGTGATTCACCTCCTATATTAAACCCAGATAATTCATCTAACGTTCCTCCATCATTATAGTTAAAGGCATATGTATAATTTTCATCATTTACATGATGGTCCATTCCGAAATAAGTACCAACTGTGTCGTCTTCTACAACCCCAATAACGATCGGACCAAGATTAGATAATTCATCTTTAAAAGGTGTCATATCGATAATGGTCCAGTCTCCTGTAAGTGAAGCGCGTTTGGTAGACCAGTATAGGGGCGTCATCACATCACGAATATTGCCATCATCATCCAAAATTTCCCAGACATGAATATTAAAATCTTTATCTGCTGTAGCCGGTGTGGTAGACCCAGAAAACTCCTGGTCAAATCCAAATACAATCTTGATTTCTACTAACTGGTTAATTGCCATTTTTGGATCAAATTTTACGCCCCATCCCCATCCAGTACTGTTATTCCCCCAGCCAAGAAAACCAAACTGACCACCATCTGAGGTGGTAAATAAATCTAATTCTCCATCATCATGAGCGATTTCTTCAAAACCGGTCCAACCAGAAGCATCGGTACCAGTGGATACGTAGTCATATTTCAGGCTGAAACTTTCCTGGTTCACAACAATAAATAAAGCGCTTCTCACTTTCAAACTGTCATGAATACCATCATTGTCATAATCTAGTTTGTAATGATAAACGAGATGTTTCACATCATTAGATAGTGTATTGACTACAGCAGAAGAATCATTGTACTCAATTGAACGAATATAAGGCGTCCCACCGCTGGTAGCTGAAAATGTGATTTCCATGGAATCAGCAGATGATTCATAGGCAATATAATTTGATCCATAGTCTTGTATTGTATTTGCAGCGGATTCCACATTTCCAGATAAATGCTTTGCTGTATACCTTGCACGCATTGGCAACAAAAGATCATATCCATATTTTGAATTCATAGATTTATTATCCAGATAATTGGCCGTAAACCAATCTACCAGCCATTCTTTATGAGTTTGGCCAACATTATGATTTCTGAGCAATTGGTCAAACGCCTGCCAACCCCTCAATACATTCGTACCTGCATTTAATGTAATAAATTCTTTGATTGCCCCATCCCCTAATTGTTCAACGAAATAAACCGAGAATAAAGACGCCATGGAATAATGAGCGGCATCTGAATCCCAATTCCACCCAATTTGATCCGCCTGATTTAAATAATGGGCATGAGAGATATAGTCACCCCCGCAAATGATGGTAGCTATTTCACTCAATCCTTCGTTGAACTGGACAGTCTCATATTTATCATAATTGTAATGGATCACGTGTTGAAGTTCATGAGATAACGTCCCCTGTACATATGAAACGCTTGCATAGGTATCCAAATAAACAATATCACGACGATTGCTACCCGTTTGATTTGTTTGATCTAAAGGATAAAAATAACCACCAGCTCCAGAATAAATATCGGCAAAGAGAAAATCCACAATTCCATCACCGTCATAGTTCGGCGGTGAACCAAAATACTCCAATTCTAAATCATAAATTCCTTTCGATGAATTTCTTGACCCAGCAGGGGTTTCTTCTTCTAGAAGTTTTAAATAAGATGTTGCCAAAGCAGCAGAAATATTTGTGGAATTTTTTATTTCCGCCGTATCGGCCCATATGGCCGTGTGATCACCTTTAGCCAATAGTTCTGCTACTATTTCTTCACTTTTGGTTCCTCCTGAACCATCATCCACCATTACCCAAAATTTTTCAAGATCACCTATTTGTGCTGCTTTTTTTCGTACCGGAGGAATCTGCATTCGACGATAAATTTCGGGATACTCATTTTTCATTTTTTCCATATGATTTTGGATGAATGAATCAGTAAGTCCAGGTACAGCGCATAGGGGTATCTCAGGTAATTGATCTATATAATCAATTGGTCCCGATTGAATTGTTCCTCGAGTTAACTGTGCATATAATAAGCTAACCGAAAGAAACAGAAAATATTGAAGGATAGTTTTAAACAAGTTTGCTACAAATGATATTTTAAATTAGGAAAAAATAATCCTTGAAAATAGCGGAATTACTGATCCGCCTTTCGAGGAAGTTTCTCATCCATATCTGCTACCACATACGCCATAACTGCCATGGTGGCCACACACCTGTTAAATTCGTCCCGATCCAATTTATCCCAAGTGTCAGCATTAGTATGGTGGTACCAAAAATATTTGCTCCCATCTACTCTTAGGCCCATGCCTGGTACCCCCTCGCGCATAATTGGGCCAATATCGGCACCTCCACCGCCCTTAGTAATTTTTCCCGATTCAATTGGCGATAGTAGTTTGCCAATATCCGTTATCATATTAAAAGCCTCATCTGAACCGCTAAAACCAAAACCGCTCGGTTTAAACACTCCGCCATCCGACTCAATTGCTAAAATATGGTTATCCAATTCATCTATGTGCGCATCTCGGTATGCGTTTCCACCGCGCAGACCGTTTTCTTCATTGGTCCATAGAACTACCCGTACTGTTCGGCGCGGTGTAAGGCCCAAATCTTTCATCAACTTCACAGCTTGCCAGGCAGCCACACAACCGCCACCATCATCCATGGCCCCCTGACCCACATCCCATGAGTCTATGTGACCACCCATCACTACAACTTCTTCAGGATATTCACTTCCCCTTATTTCCGCTACTGCATTTCTCGATGGTACATCTTCTTCGTATCGGCCTTCCATATTTAACTTAACAGTAACAGTCTGACCCCGGTTTACCATTCGCCCAATCATAGCGGCATCTTCAACGGTAATAGCAGCATGTGGTATTTTTTTTACTCCATCTTCATATCGGCTGTTACCTGTATGAGGAGTATTCATCGAATAAGGACCGACAGATCGAATTATACTGGCTACTGCACCAGCTTTCGATGCAGCTACCGCGCCTCCAGACCGATAACGAACTGTTTTACCATAATTTGTGAATGGAACATTAAACAGTACAATTTTACCCTTTGCTTCATCTGATCTATCTTCCAGTTCATCAAAACTCGATACAACCATCACATCGGCTGTAATACCTTCTGGCGGTGTACCAATGCTTCCTCCAAGACCCAGCATATGAAGTTCTTTTTTCCATGGAGAAACCATATGTGCCGATTCATTACCGCGTACCCATTTTGGGACCATCACTGCTTCTCCATGTACATTAGATAAACCATCCCGATCCATTTCAGATAGTATCCAATCAATTGCTTTTTCGAGATTATCCGTACCACTGAATCGTGGTCCAAAAGTATCGCACATTTCTGCCAAGCGTTCAAAGCCGGCAGTGTCCTTAAGGGCCGCTTCAATCAAACGATTTGCCGATGTTTCATATTTTGAGGCAATAGAACCCAAAGTTATTGATGAATTGCTTGTTTTCGACTGCGGTGGTGCACAAGCACTAATAGTCGCTGATAATATTAAAATTAAAAGATTTTTCATTTTTTCCTCATTTCAATCATTAACATTTAATTTTTTTGATTTAAAAGTAATAGGTCAAAATTCCAATGATAGTCAGAATGAAATAATTTACCAGTACAGCTGCACCAACATAATCCTTGGAAAATCGTTGACCTGCAAACAGAGCAATAAAATTAAATGCAATTACAATCATGCCCATCAAAATTAGATTAAAATTTTGATAGAGCAGCGCCATTGCCACTCCCCCCAGACAAAGAATACCGCCTACCGTTTCCAAAACAGTCACAACCATCAGCATAGGTGTCACCAATGAGCGCATAAAGGTTTGTGCAAAATGTTCAGTTAAAAAGGACATGTTACCTTTCCAGTCTACAATTTTGTCCGTACCAGACTGGAGCAAACCAATACCAAGAAATAATCCAATGAGCAATTGGACAATTTCAGTGATGGTATAATTACCCATAGTAATTATTTCTTTTTCTTTGTGGTGGGGTATTTTATTCCAAGTTGATCCAAATAAGTTTCATACTTATCAGGATTATAATAATAATCGCTCATTTCATCTCGATAATTACGCATAATCTCTTTATTTAACTCAATAGCAGGTTTATCGGACTGACGAATCATTGGTTGATATTTTGTTTCCTTTGTTTGATTCTTAAAATATTTCTTTGCATCCTTAATCAAAGATTTATCCGTAAAAAGATCTACCAATGTCATAGCTGTCACTTTAGCACCAGAAACAGCACCTTTATGTGCAATGGGTGTAGCCATAGCAATTCCGTTCAACCAATTATGTCCAGGAAGACCTGGTATATTCGATGGAAATCGTAGCGTAACAGTTGGCACTGCCCAACTTATATCCCCTATATCATCTGATCCTCCACCCCAATTATTCCTACTTGAAACAGGACCTCGTAACGAATCCAATTCAGTCGAGAGCCCTTTCAGTTCTTTATTTCCAGCTTCTTTTTGCACAGCTTTTGCCAATGCTTGATCATTCTTGTCCCAAACTGGAAGACCTATTTCTTTTATATTTGAATACATAGCCTGAGCAATGGGCTCATTAAAATGCCTAGGCCAAGCAGAACCTAATATTCTGGTAGATATTAATTTTGTTCCGCTCATTTTTGCAGCACCTTCTGCAATTTCACTTGAATAATCAAAAAGTTCCATGATGTGCTCATAATCGAGTTCACGCAAATAATACCAAACAGAAGCGTTTCTTGGTACAACATTAGGCTGATCCCCACCATCAGTTACGACATAATGTACTCGATAAGGCGGCCTCAAGTGTTCTCTACGATAGTTCCAACCAATATTCATTAACTCTACTGCATCAAGCGCACTTCTTCCTCGCCAAGGCGAACCAGCAGAGTGAGCTGTTTTTCCTTGAAAAGTATATTCTACTGAAAGTAAACCATTGCCGCCAGCTTGACCATGCGTTGTGGAAAGATTGCTACTTACATGGGTAAAAATACATGCATCTACATCTTTAAAATAACCATCGCGAACAAAATAGGCCTTAGTGGCAACCAATTCTTCAGCTACACCAGGCCAAATTCTGATCGTTCCTTTTATGTTCTCTTTTTCCATAAGGTTTTTAACCACTATAGCTGCTGCAACAATGACAGCCTGACCAGAATTATGCCCTTCCCCATGTCCTGGAGCACCTTCGATAATTGGATCATGAAATGCGACACCTGGTTTCTGGGATGATTTTGGAATGCCATCGATATCTGATCCCAGTGCAATCACAGGCTTTCCTTTGCCCCATTCTGCCATCCAAGCAGTAGGTATTCCTGAAATGCCTTTTTCTACTCTAAAGCCATTATTTTCAAGAATTTCAGTAAGATATTTAGATGTTTCGACTTCTTGGAAACCCAGTTCTCCAAAACTGTAAATCTTATCGACCATCACTTGGATAAGCTTTGCCTGGTCTTCTACATCATTTACTACTAAAGTCTTTAGACGATCAAGTTTATCGTCAGCGGCAAATAGAGTATGAATTGATAATATTAAAAAGAATAGTTTAACTAGTGGCCTGAATTGCAGCATATTTCCTCCATCTTGATTTATAAAAGTAACGCTTAGGGTTTCTCTAATCACTTTCGAATTTCATATATCATGGACATCATATCATAATGCAAAGTTATGATTACTTAAAAACAAAAAAGCCCCCACAAGGAGGCTTTCTGTAGGGCGAGAGACGAGGTTCGAACTCGCGACATCCACGTTGGCAACGTGGTGCTCTACCAGCTGAGCTACTCTCGCAATTTTATTAAAAATTATACCGCGTTACTGCTATAGCATTAACGAATTTAAAGGGATTAGCAAAACCCTTCAAACGGATTTTGGGAATAATTCCAGTTTTCTATCAGAACGATATAAAACTACCAATGACATAAATAAATAAACTATATCTCTTAAAATAGTCTGTAACCCGATATTGTCTCCGCTTTTCTCAGCAACTGAGAAACAACCACATTCAATACTGATCCCTCTTGCCAATGCTTGGGAAATGGCAAATATAAACACAACCATCATGACAACACTCATAATCGCAGCACCATCAACCATGATACCAGCGACCAAACAAATACCAACCAGTAATTCCAGCCAAGGCATTGCCATTGCCATTAGGTTTTCTAATCCAAAAGGCACGGCATGGTAATTCCCAATTACTTTGGCAAATTCTGCTGGATGAATAATTTTATCCCAACTAGCATATATAAAAACAATCCCAATAATGATACGGAAAAAGAATACAATTTGCCATTTAAAATAACCTGTCATATTCCAGTCTCACTTGGGTAACCCGCTTTAGACCATTCTAGCCAGCCACCCTTGAATACATAAATTTTTGTAAATCCTGAATCCTGAAGATCATATGCTAAGTCTTCACTATCTCCACAACCAGGATCTCCACAGTAAACCACCAACGCATCGCTTTTCTTCTGCCGTTCTTCTATGTTAAAAATCAGTTCCATCAAAAATACATTTCTTAATGCATTTTGAATATGACCTGCATCATAGTACCCTTCATCTCGGGCATCCACAAAAAGAACGTCTTGATCAAAAAGGTTTTTTGCCTGCTCTAGTGAAATTGCCACCAAAACTGATTCACCAGTCTCTACAGCTTTGTCAATCGATTCCGTAGTAGCTAATTCCACAGCAATCCACGGTATTTTATCCGCTCTTATAAGGTTTGACCCAAATCCAATAATACAAGATAAAAATACAAGAAACGCAACCTGGCCAATTGGGGTGCGAAAATTCATTAGTTCAAATTTATAGTGCCTTCTTTATCCAATATATTACAAGTCTTTAGTGTTTGATCTACGACAGCCAATAAATCTTTTTCACTGGGTACACCACCATTCAATGGAATTAGTGTATAAAAAGAACGATTTGGAATATTGGCAAGACTTGAATTTGATTCAACTAATCCCTGTTTGTATTGTTGTACCATTTTCAGAACATTTGGATTATTTTGATAAATTTTTTCTAATGGCTTATCCGGGTCTCTTTTTTGAAGATTATTCAATCCTTTTTCAAAAAAGGATGCCGTCATCATAGGAGCAGTAATATCTTTTATTTCTTTACCTTTGTCTGATATGTTTACATCGAATCTGGCAACATATTTACCCTGAATGCCAAAACAGTAAGTCATTGGTTCTCCAGTATTTTTGACCGTTTCAGGACGAGTTCTAGTAGTCTCTCGGCTAGAAAAAATATAGTCTACACCTGCAAAATCATTCGTCGCATCAATATTTTCGATCCGGGTGGCATTCAAAAGCATCACCAACACATCAACCTGTGGGCGCAATTCAGCAATTTTTTCTTTTGCAGTTTGAATATAATCTTTAACCGTTATTTCTTTAACAGAACTTGGGAGTTTCGTCGTAAGTCCAAAAATACCAATATTCAATTCACCACGTTTGATAATTTTATGAGGATTAAAAGCCAATTCATCTGTACCGGCTTTTAAAATATTAGATGAAACGTACTGTGTACCATAGCTAGCTTCCATTTCCCTGATAAATTCGAATCCCGCCGCTAGATCCTGGTATCCGACATTGTAGATATAATCACCCATTTTAGCAGTAGACTCTAAGATAGTTTTTGCTTTTAGTTTCGAGGAAGCTACTTTTCCATTTATGAGGTAATAATTTTCAAAAAGAGCATCCCCAGCGTCTAATAAAATTGGATCAACGCCACTATCTTTCACCTGACTGATATAAGTTGCTCTTCTAGGCAGACCGCCCAGGGGATTAGCCTTTCATCCACAAGGGTCAAGTTGACCCCTCACATTAGTTGTCACTAAGAAAGTGATTTGCTCTACTGCTGGTTCTTTTTTTGCACAGGACCAAATCCCAATCAGCAAGATTATCCATAATGTTGTTTTCAAGTTTTTCATATCCAAATTTATTTCTCTTATTTTGCGTTTCCTAAATATCTATCCACCGGATAATTTCGCTGAATAGCCTTTTTCCGTTAAAATGCTTAAAACTTTTTCACGAACATTTCCTTGAATTAAAATTTCATCATTTTTAACGGAACCACCTACACCACAACTTTTTTTAAGCACTCTAGCCAACTCATCGAAGTTTTGGGCATTACCAACATAACCACGAATTACAGTTAAAATTTTCCCACCACGCTTACGTTCTAGATGAATCCTCAGGTTTTGATTTGATTGTGCTGACATTGTCAAATCCTCAATATTTTCAGACTCGAAATCAGGATTTGTTGAATAAACAATATTTGAAGTTATCTTTTTCAATAATCCCTCAATTAATATAATTGAATAATCACAGCTTTTCTATACAGAAAAGCCGCCTCATCAACCGATGGGCGGCTTTTGTATCGAAATAAATTTGTTATGAATTTATCTCCTGGGACGAGCCTCATTGACAACTATTGCACGTCCTGCCAATTCTTTTCCAGCTAATCCTTCAATGGCAGCTTTTGCTTCATCATCAGATGACATTTCGATAAACCCAAAACCTTTTGACCTGCCACTATAGCGATCAGAAATAATCTTGGCTGAAGTTACTTCTCCATATTCTTCAAAAGCGGTTTTCAAATCTTCTTCAGAAAGATCATAGCTCAGGTTTCCAACATATACATTCATATCTTACTTTTCCTTTAAGTTACTTATCGAATTCTAGGATTCAATAAATGATCATCATTAAATCCTATAATAATTTAAATCGAGTCATTCCCAGTAAATCCTGCAGTGAATTTATTCATCATTTAGTTCAAGGTCAATCTTATGATTAATAATAGAAAATTGATTAAAAAGCTGATTTGTGGAGCCGGACGGGATCGAACCGACGACCTCTTGACTGCCAGTCAAGCGCTCTCCCAACTGAGCTACGGCCCCTTTGTCGTCAATAGACATAGAAAGTTAAACTTATTTGGGACATCAAAAGTAGCAATTTAGTAGCGATTTTGTAGCGAAAAAGAGCCATAATGAAAGGAAAATCATGGCCTCTTTATATAAAAACAACGGTACTTGGTATGTCTCAACATATGTAAATGGAACACGCATAAGTAAAAGTTTAAAGACTAAAGAAAGGAAAACCGCTTATAGTATAATGCCTTCTGTTTTATCT
>LUMJ01000320.1_pt1 | contig 15052 bp, 12 predicted proteins | sample 729631 | NCBI WGS metagenome assembly LUMJ01 (sample SAMN03860266, study PRJNA289734) | marine metagenome | biome: seawater column; feature: ocean; material: water; isolation source: Red Sea water column Station 22 - depth 500m | place: Saudi Arabia: Red Sea | collected 2011-10-15 | depth 500 m | reverse complement strand
CTCAAGGCGACGCAGTTACCTTCAGCTACATGGCTGTGGTTTACCATCACACGGACTTGCACCGTGTTGATTAAGCGCCTTCCCAGGCGCACTCATTCCTGTTTTTTTAACAGGAGTATTTTGCTTTGGAGAAAACTCATTTTAATTCCTCCAGGAAATATGTTGACCATGTCCCTTTATTTTTTAGTTCAATTTCACCTCTGGGAACCAGACTTGCGGAGCCTTCCAGGTAATCTTTTGTTTTTTCTGAAATGTGAATTTTTCCGCTTTCCCCACTGCTTTCCATTCTTGAAGCAATATTCACGGAATCTCCCCAAATATCAAATATATTCCCAGTAGTCCCGGCAATAAGCGGCCCGGAATGAATACCAATTCGAACTTCCCATCGTGGTTTTCCCAGGACTTCATATTGGATGTTAGTTCCATCCACAAATTTCAGCATGTCAACTGCCGCCGCGCAAACCTCCCTGGCATGGGTTTTTTGCTGAGACGGTATCCCCCCTACACACATGTAGCAGTCCCCAACAGTTTTTACCTTGCGTACATTGTGTTTTGAAATGATCCTGTCAAATCCACTGAAAAAGGTGTTCAGTGTTTCAAGAAGCTCACCGGGGTCACTGTTTTCCACCATGCTGGTAAATCCCACAAAATCCGCGAACAGTATGCTCGTTTCCGAATAATACTGTCCCTTCATCAGGCCCGGTTCCTCCAAATTTTTTTCTTCCGGAACTGAAGTTTTTGATGAATCGGATTCCTTTTCCAGCATGTGCACAATTTGATCAGAAATAAGACGCAGTCCATCAACCTGCTGATGAGTAAGGTTTTTCGGATTTATGTCAAACACACAAAGCGTGCCCAGTGAAAAGCCCCTTGAACTCATCAAGGGCAAACTGGCATAAAAGCTGAAACCCAAATCAAAAGGCATGTTCTTAAAATTCCTTGTACGATCATCCTCCAATATATTTTCAATTATCAAAGGCTGCCCCGGTTTGGCCAGGCTGAACTGGCAAATAGATATTTCACGCGGAATTTCCTTCATCATATCGAATTCCTCTGGCTGCAATCCAAAACCGACCTTACATTGCTGTACATCTGAACCGAGTATGTTGATAACGCTTTGAGGACAGTCTGTTAGATAAGTGGCCACCTGAGTCATAGAATTGTAGCGTCGCTCCCTACTCAGATCGAGGTCCAATATTCCCAGACGTTTTACTTCTGCTATGCGCTGGTCTTCATTAAAAAGATTCTTTACGGGAACAATCCCCGCTTTTTCCCCTTCCTGTCTAAGTGACTCTAATAATTCCTGTTTGTCCATATTTTCCATAAAAACTGCCTTTAATATACTTGAGAATTAATAATGTAAAAAATGATACGAAGACAAATAAACTACTTTCTCTAAAAAAGTGTCACCGTGAACAATGAGCCATTAACTCAAACATAACCAAATTTGCTTTTATTTGGAAGCTGAAAAAACTGATTTGACAACTGCGTCAGGGAACAATAGTGCTGGCAGTTTATGCTATGAAACTGCAGTAAAAATGTAAGCCGCTTGAAGCATCTATAATAGAATGTAGTAAACTACCCCGGGGGAAAATAGATGTTAAATTTTTTGGGGAGTAAAGATTTGTGTGATCATCATTCTATCCAAAGAACCTTCATCTAATGGAAAGTTCAAACACTTACAAAAATCTGTTCATTCAATGAAGATTTTTTTTGGATATTACCGGAGGGATTAATCAATTATGAAATCAACCCGCAGATTGAAATTGAGTCCCGGCAGATACAAATCATTAGGAGTCAGGAAATATGAGAAGGAATAGTTAAAATCTGTATTTTCTCCAATTTTAGAATTAAATCCGAACCAAGGCTCTAATATCACGCCTCCAGTGCTAATAGTTTGGGAACCGGACATTTTTGCGCCACCACCGCCTGCCTGTAAACCCCATTCTACGTAAATATCATCAAAAATTGTAAAATCATAGCCAGCAAGCATTCCGCCATAAGTGTAAGTACCAACATCTGTTGGCCCCCCAAGCTGACCTGTATAACCTTGACCACCAACGAAAAACTTTTCAGTGTTATAAACAACGAAGCGCCACCCGTAAAATATCGTAGTACCTGCTGCAGGCATACCATATTTCACAGTTACACCTGTCTTGGATTTTTTGAAATATGAATCGGCGTAGATATATTCACCTGCCAGATTTGTTTTTGCAGTTTGGTCTGTCGGTACGACTTCTTGACTATCTCCAGTTTGGGCTAAAACCTGGACAGAAAAAAAGATAGATATGATAAAAAATAGAATATTCTTCATGTTCGTCCTTCTTCTGCGCTGATTAATTGTGGAAATTCCAATACGCGATTCGCGAGCGAGTTTATTGTTTATATTAAATTAATGCAAGCTTATTATTACGGAAATTTCTGAATTATATCTTTATTTCCAGTTAAAGTACAGTATATTAACAATTTTTCCAAGAAGTATTGTCATTTAATTGAGTTTTAATAATACCAATAAAATAAATTATTTCAATTATTAATAATACTGAAAATAATGTATAAATCAGTTATTAATGATCCTTATCTTTCCGAAAAAAGTTTCTGCGTCCACAAAAACTTCCCCCGAATATTCATTAATGATCAAGAACAAATAATCCTCAATTAAACGTATCATATTGATATTAATATGAATTATTAAATTATCAATACTGTATTTCAACATTACATGACAACTGCGGTCGTTTAAGTTCACACCATTATATCTTATCTGCAAGTGTGAAGCCTAAACGAACACCATTATAAAAAATCTATTGTGCAACCGATACGTAATACATTTCCTCACGCAATTGTTCCAGGCGCAGTCTCACCTGGTTGTTTTCCGGTTCAAGCCTGAGGGATTCCTCCCAGGCAGCTTCTGCTAACTCCATTTCTCCAAAGTGCAAATAAACTATGCCAAGGTTCCACCAGGCAACTGTATACAGCGGATATTTTCGAGTGAGGCTTTCCAGAAAACTTTTTGCTTCTCCATGTTTGCCTAGTTTGATAAGAACAGCTCCAAGCCTCAAAAGAGCCTTGCGGTGTTTTGGGTTCAGATGAAGAACCCGTCGATACAAGTTTTCAGCCTTGTGGTGGTTTTTTAATTTTTCGTGTGCATAACCCAGATAAAGGTTTATTTCAGGATGCCTGGGGAATCTGCTTTGAAGTTTAGCAAGTTTTGGCAGTGCATTTAGTGAATCATGCTGTGCCAACTGCACTTTTACCTGATATAAGGCTGGATCCGGAAGATTCGGTTCAAGTAAAGACGCATCTTCAAAAGACTGACGTGCTTCCGTCCATCGCTTTGCGTTGTAATGCTCTTTACCTGCCCGCATCAACTGTTCGTAATTTAAAGATTTATCCGAAGCAGCAGAAATCAACCATGGTTCCAAATCTCTGACAAGTAAATGGTATGGCTGCCAGCCGATATGACTCGGCTCAGCAACAAACGGATAATGACGTAGACCTTGTTTAATAAAAGATGATCCTGATTGTGGATTTTTGCCTATAGTCAGACCATAGAGAATCATCGCCATACCATTCCCCGGATTTAATTTGTCAGCAATATTTGCCTGTTGTTTAGCAAACAATGGCTCACTGCGAAGGTAGTGAATCAGGGAGAGCAGTGTGTGATGTTCAGCATTTCCCGGATGCTGTTTCATTGCAGCTGATATTTCTTTTTCCGCAGAATTAAGGCTGGGAACATGAGCAGGATAAACAACACTGCTTTCTTTAATGAGCATGATAGCTTTGTAGAAATTGATCGAAGAGGCCAATGAGGGGTAACTCAATAATAAGGATTCCAGCTCACCCTTACGTGCTTCCCATTTGGGTGAGTTTAATGACGGTACTGGTTTGAGCCTCCACTGGTAAAAATTCCTGATTCCATCCCATGAATATCCTTGAGGGAAATGTGTGAGATTACCAAAAAATGTGTCTTTCTCTAAATCAATTAACAGAGAAGCTGTCAGCTTATCCGGATTATTCCAGGAATGAGTACTTTGTATTATTTGTCTGGATTTTTTTTCAGCGAAACTGCTTATTTCCCACGTGACAGAAATTTGATTAAGAACTTTCTGTAATGATAATTGAAGGAATCTATCCGGTTTAAGAAGAGTGATTGCTGTTGATTCCGGAACTCTGGAGCTTAATTTAACAGCATCTTTTTCACTGAGCCGCTGATGCCAGCGATGCATTGTATCTGGTGTAATTACAGAAAAGCGATCAGCAAGCTGTAACTGCAGGGACAGTTCTTCTCTAAGGAATAATTCCAGCCAGTTTAGTCCTTTGGAGGGATAGTTGACATCGACTGAAAGGACTCCAACCGATTGGCCTGCCTGGATAAGCGGGGGATTCAACAATGCTGCAAAAAACAGGATTGTGAAGAGTAATGTGAGCAGTTTGCGAAGAAACTGATTTTTCATTTTCTTCGCAATCAAATTTGCGGGTAAAAAAGATTTATCTGAAAGTCTGAGTTTTCTGCAATAAATTCCTCGACTCATGCGTAATGTCGAGCAGATTCCGGAGCATCTGTGTAGGCATCCGCGCTTGTATCAAAAGTGGACCCCAACTCTTCATCTTCTTCAGAATCTTCCTCTGCATCTTCTGCATCATCAGCTTCACCAGCCTCAACAAATTCAACAGCTTCGTCTTCTTCCTCAGACTCGTCTTCAACTTCATCAATTGCAGCTTTTACCTCTTCTTCAACCTCCTCAACTGCCTCCCCTTCCTCCAGTTGTTCAAATTTTTCAATTAAAGCTGACAGCCTTGCTTCCCAATCAACATAACGATTTTCCAACTCTTCATTCTGATCTTTCAGATCAGAAATTTCTATGCGTGACAATTCAATGGTTTCAATCGCAGCAGTGATTTTCTCTTCAAGCTGTTTCAGTAAATCGTTTGACATGATTTATTTCCTCAAATTAATGGTTATGACTAATTCCACATGGAATTCATTGCTTAAATTCCCGCGGAAACTTTCAGCACAACTCAAATGCAAGAGCCGTACATTTTAGTTAACACCATTCAAATGCATTAAATTTAGTTGAAACTATTTCTGACAGAAGATCAAAGTATAGAAAACTTTTCTGAAAGGAACGCTTTTTTTTGGGATATAATGATGATTTAAAACGCACGCACTGTTGAATATCACGAAGCACGTTTCTTAGGTTGGATTGTCCTGTTTTTTCTGATTTTTTTTACAACCGCGGGAAGTCTCTCAAGAACCCGGCCATATATCTGTTCAACACTCAATTCTGCAGCAAGCAGTTGTTCATCTGGTGATCCTTGTGGAATGAATCGATCGGGAGCACCTATTTGCAGTGTTGCTGTATAGATCTGATTCCTGCTTAGAAGTTCAAGCACGCCGCTGCCGAAACCCCCATGAATTGTGTTTTCTTCCAGGCTGACCAGTAACTGCGAATCTCTGCCAAATTGAACAATCGTATCTTCATCCAGAGGTTTCACAAATCGGGCATTTATAACGGCAACAGTAATTCCGTTTTTCTCCAGCAGATCTGCCACTTGTTCGGCCGCGTCAACCATGGAACCTACCGCTAACAACACTACATCCTGTCCTTTTCTCAGAATTTGTGCTTTGCCCAATTCAAGAGGCGGGATATTTTTTTCATCAAGATCAGAAGTGCTTCCTCTTGGGTATCGAATAGCCAAAGGACCAGTTTCGTGACCATAGGCGAATTCTATCATGCAGCGTAATTCAGCGCCATTTCGCGGAACCATGATTGTCATATTTGGAAGCATTCGGAGGTACGTAAGATCATACATGCCATGATGTGTTGGACCGTCGGCGCCCACGAATCCTGCACGATCCAGCATAAATCTTACAGGCAGCTGCTGTATTGCCACATCATGTATGATGTGATCTAAAGCACGCTGGAGAAATGTTGAATATATTGCAACAAAGGGTTTATTTCCCGTAGTCGCAAGTCCGGCTGAGCATGTTACTGCATGTCCTTCCGCGATGCCCACATCCAGCACACGGTCAGGAAATTTCGGCTGCAAATTAACGATTCCTGTACCGCTCAGCATGGCTGCTGTCAATACTACCACACTTTCATCTCGCTCCATTAATTCACCAAGTTTGTCGCCAAAAACCTGGGAGTAACTCATGGCTTTGCCCGAAGATTTTTTCTTTTTAAATTTTCCATCTTCAGGCTCAAATGGTGTGACACCGTGGTATTTGAGGGCATCTTCTTCAGCATAAGCATATCCTTTTCCTTTCTGTGTGATGGCATGAACAACTATGGGGCCGTCTAATTTCTTGACCTGGTTAATTATATCCAGCAGTTCGGGAAGATTATGCCCATCAACAGTACCAAAATATCTCCAGCCTAATTGTTCAAACAGCATACTAGGAGGTGAAAAAAAGCTCTTTGCCGAATCATGCATTTTTTGCAAAGTTGTTTTAAGACCAAGCCGTTCAGAAAATGGGGCTTTTTCTGCAAATTCCAGTGTTTCTTTACGAAACCTGTTATAAAATTGAGAGGAGGCGAAACGAGTCAGCATTTTTGAAATCGCGCCGACGTTAGGATCAATGCTGATTCCGTTATCATTATAAATGACCAGCATATTCTTATCGAGTGAGCCGTTGTGATTCAGAGCTTCAAAGGCCAGACCGCCGGTCATTGCGCCGTCACCGATGACGGCAATCACCCGGTGTTTTTTTCGCTGAAGATCACGCCCAATTGCCATGCCCAGCGCAGCCGAAATAGAAGTCGAAGCATGACCTGCTCCAAAATGATCGTAACTGCTTTCATCTCTTGAGAGAAATTTTTTGATGCCGCCATTTTTACCAAGTGAAGTAAATTTTTCATTACGGCCTGTCAGTATTTTATAGGCGTATCCCTGATGACCAACGTCCCAGACCAGCCGGTCAATGTTGAAATCAAAATTTTTTAGCAAAGCGACTGTGATTTCAACTGCTCCAAGCGATGAGGCAAGGTGACCTCCGCGCTGGCTTGTGACCTCAATAATGCGCTGGCGACATTCCTGGGCTAACTGTGTCAGCTCTCCCAAATTAAAGTTTTGTATCTCCTGTGGTTGTGAGATACTTTCCAGTAGCGATTTCATGCTTGAATCCGAAATGCTTTTTTCCTTCAATTGATATAAACTATATTTTAAAATGCTTCAGCTTTATTATTTTACTTATAAAACACTGCTGAAGACTTCGCTGCATAAATTTATCTTAAACTGATTAAGTATAACTTGGAGCTGTTCTTATGTCTAGTAATACACTGGAACAATTAAAACATGCCAAATCCACCATGCAGGCAGAACGCAAGCCTGTTTCTCAAGTTCAGGATGCATTAAAACAGGCAAAGGAGATTACAAACTTTGTTTCTGCTGCACTGAGCAAAGAAAATCGCTGGATTTTGCAGCCGGGAGAACAGGAAAGCATTGTGGCCATGTTGGCACAAATTAATCATACTAAAAAAGAGCTATTTGACAAATGCAGAAGCCCGGAACATTTCAATAGAGATGCGGATCGTTTTATTAAAATGAAACATCAGATTGCTCGTCAAGCCGAATGCATACATCTCAGCCTTGATCAGGGATTTTATGATACAGAGCCACTTGGGTTTTCTGCCGGAAAAGCAATTGAATTATCATTAAAGCAAATCCAAAGAGTTCAAGATGGTCTTCAGCAAGGGAAATGGGTACGTTTGTCAATAGAGGCCGCAGTTGATGATTCCGCAAAAAGCGAAGTTGAAAAGCTTTTTACAGAGGCAAAGCCGCTTGCAGATAAACTGCTCCAAAACAAAAATGTCGGCAATTTTGATCCTCCTATGACAATTGAGGAAGTACAATCAGTTTATAAATATTTCCACAATGTAAGACGTATTCAGGAATTGGAAAGTCAGGCAATGGTCAAAGCTCTTTCTAATAAACCTACTGCAAAACTGCCTGTTCCGGATGAAATTCTGGATGTTCTTTCAAAGTTTGAAAGAAGCCTCAAAAATATAAAAACTCCCAGCTCCAACCGAATGCCTGGCTGGGGACTTGAGCTGCATAATCTTTCCCGTACAGATATGCTGATACGCATGCATTTGCTTCGTATTCCTTTTGAACCTTTGGGGTTTCTGAAAAAGCATTTAAAAAATCTCCAGCAACAGAAAGAAAGTGATGGTCTTGAAAAAAGCATTGCAGACTTTCACGAAAATGCAGCAAAGGAACTGGAGCATCTTCAGCTTTTCATTGAGACATTTGAGGGCGTTGACCAGACACTGAGAGAAGTAACAGGAATTCTGCAAAATCTTTCAATTTCTTTTGGAAAGATTTATCACAATTCCTCTTCGCAAAGCATAACAAGCGGATTTCTGGTAAAAGCCCTTGGACTGATCAAGGGAATGCTGGGAAAAGGCGTGAAAGTGGCTGAATCAAAAAGCCAGAAACTGCAAAAACTGCGGCAAAGTGTCAGGCAGATAAACTTGTTTGATGCGCCAATCACTGAGGGAATACTCCACGCGCTGGATTTACTTGAACAGGGAAAACAGGAAATGAATCAGTATTGCGGGCAAATCAATTCTTTGTTGAATACACTCGCAAGTACAACAGACCTTGATTCAAGAGCAACATATACATACCTGAAAAAAGCCTACGATGAAAACGCACGTTTAACCTCAGCAGCAATGATTTTTGGAAGTGTAACTCAAACATGTGTGCTGCTGCAGAGATCAATCAGGGAAGTAGAATCAATGTGGATAAAACTTGTTAAACTTCCTGAACAGAATCCTGATGCTTCCGACTTGTATGAACAAACAATTTCTTTTCTGGGAACTGATCCTGAATTCTCAGATAAAAAATTAAAACAGAGCATGCATCAGGTTGAAGAACTTAATTGGATTCTGGATGAAATGTTCGGACAAGGGGACGAGGAGGAACAGCGCTTTGTTAATGAACTTCATTCTGAGTTAAGACCTGTCAATGACAGAGTAAAGGCTAAAAAAATGAAAGAAGAAGCAAGGAAGACAGAAATTGCCAGAACAGAGGGAAAAAAGAAACCGACCCCAGTTGTCATTCCAACTAAGTCCAGAAAAGCAAAAAAAGCAGAGGAGGCTGCACAATTATCACGCTCAAAGAAAAAAATTGTTTATGACCCTTTTGAGCCTTTTGAAATGGTCGCCTTAAAAAATGCCTGTAAAAAAATGACATCACCGGAAGGAAAAATGATGTACCAGGTGCTGTCAAACACACACACTTTTTTCACCCTGCTGAATAAAATGGAAAGTACCTTTAAACCAGGTGAAGGACTTGAAAACGAACTAGAACAGGATTTGGAAAAAAGCAAGACAACACAGGAATTTCTGAACAACTTCGCGCGGCTAAAATTTCTGCCATACGGATATTGCAGTAACAGCAACACGCCACTTTATTACAATCAGGAAACATGTCAGTTTGAAACACCCCATGGAGTGGAAAAGCAACTAAAACTCAGTAAAACTTCGATCGGTACTCCTATGCAGGTATTCCGCCGTTTGATTCGTACTATGCTTGGACTGGATGATGCCAAAACACTTGCTATTATCATGCGTCCTCAGGTTTTGTCAATTTTTGAGGAGGATTACATGCTTAAATCAAAAGATCGAAAAACTGTGGAAGAAGCACTGCAAGCAACCTGAGCAGATAAAAAGAAAAAGTTCCCCATTACTCCACATAAATATTCTCCGCAAACTTTTAAATCCCACCTCAATAGTTTTTACTTCCATTCAGGCAAACTGAAACAAAATCAGATAAACACATTTTTCATCATTGAGACCTGGCTTTTGGATTTATCTTTATCTGTATCTGTAACTTCAGGGGTTTACAGGCAGTAATGCATTAAATTTAAAACAGTATAAATGGGGTCAGAGTAGATTTATATCATAAAATAAAACTGAAAATTCCGTATATAATATAAATCTGCAACGACTCATCTACCGAAATTGATTGAGAGTAGAAACTGTCTCAGCTACAATACCCCACATGAAGACAATCCTGGGAAATAAGCAAAATATAAATGCCTGAATTACCTGAAGTAGAAACAGTTGTTTGTGAGTTAAGAGATGAAATTTCCGGAGATTCAATTTCCTCAGTGGATGTATTCCGGAGTAATCCGATAGTTCAGGGGGACCTGGAGGCATTCCAGCAGCAGCTGAGCGGAAGAACATTTCATGATGTAACCCGCAGGGCCAAGTATCTTATTTTTCATTTGCAGCCATCAGGATATATGGTGGCGCACATGCGGATGACTGGAAAATTCATTGTGACCGAGCCCCTTGCCGAGCCAGAAAAATATAATCGAGTCTGGTTTCATTTAGGCAGCGGAAGGTTGATGATTTTTGATGATGTACGCTGTTTCGGTACATTGGAGTTTTATGAAAAACTGGATGATTCCAAAGCACTTTGCAAATTGGGCATTGAGCCATTTGCTGATGATCTGAACGCGAATTATTTTATATCACAGCTTGTGTCTTCCACGCGTGAAGTTAAAAGCATATTGCTGGATCAAAAAATCATTGCCGGACTGGGCAATATTTATGTCTCGGAAATATTGTTCCGCTCAAAGATCAATCCGCGGCGCAGTGCCGGCAAAATCCGGAAGACGGAATGGTCTGAAATAATAAAATTTACTCAAGAGGTGCTCGGGGAAGCTATAGAAAATAACGGCACGACAATTTCCGATTTCCGCAGAGTTGATGACAAAACTGGGAAATTTCAGCAATTCCTAAAAGTTTATGATAAAAACGAGCAGCCTTGTCCTGATTGCGGTGTACCTATTCAGAGAATTGTTCAGCAGCAAAGGAGCACTTTTTTTTGTCCTGAATGTCAGCGTTGATCTATTAACGTTATGAAGCCCTTTTTCAAGTTATTGCCCGTGCTTCTGCTGACATGTTCTTTTTCCGTGACATTATGGGGCAAGCCGCAGCACATCATCCTCACAGGTTCTCAGGGAACAGGTTCGTTTATATTTACCTCAGAACTCTCCCGGATTTGGGAAACCTCCGGCACAGACCGTAATCAGGAAATTGTGTCGCGTCCGGAAACTTCACAGGTAAGCCGACTGAGACAGCTCCGGAACAACAGAGTCACAGCCGCGATCATTGACGCGGAAACAGCATTCGAGCAGTTAAATAAATATCCTGAACTGCGTGTCCTGTCAGTTTTATGGCGGAACTGGCTGCATGTTCTTGGCACAGTTCCCGGACAATATCTTACACTCGCCAGCACTAAGACAATGCTGGTGCATGATAATACGATGCATTTTGTTCGAGTCTGGAAAAATATGTCGCCGGACACAAAATTCAGCTGGTTCAATTCTGACAGTATCCCGGATTTTTCAGAAGGTTTTACTGAAGAAGTACTGGCTGTCACCGCTCCAGCACCATTGCATGAAATCAACAGCTGGCTGGAGCAATTTCCCGGAATCAGGCTGTTATCACTTGACAACCAACTGATCAGGGCATCGCGTTCAACTTTCAACTGGCTGGCCCCAAAAAAAATCCCCGCCAATACTTATCTTTATCAGTCAGAACCAATTGAAAGTGTAGCGTGGCATCCGGTGCTGGTTGTCCGCAGGGATTTCCCAAATCCAAGTGCAACAAAATTGCTGCAGCTGATTTATGCTCAAAGCAATTCTCTTAATCCTCATCCTCTTTTAGAGAATTTGCGTCGCGCAGACAACATTGCTTTTCAAAAAATATATGCTTTTCATCCTGCGGCAAAATCGTATTTCAAATTCAAATGAAAACGCAATATCAGCACACTTCGGTATTACGGCAGGAAGTGCTTGATTTCGCTCCGGAGTCAACACAAACAATATTGGACTGTACACTTGGCGGCGGCGGACACAGCCTGAGCCTGCTGGAAAAATTCCCAAAAGCCAGCCTATATGGCATAGACCGGGACCCTTTTTCCATAGAAGCTGCAGCACAGAGACTGCAAGCTTTTAAACAACAAACCCGCTTAATCCATGCCGGTTTTTCAGAACTGTCAGCAATAGGCAATAAATGGGGTAAGCCCCAGTTTGATTATGTTATTGCGGATATTGGTGTTTCATCAGAACAGCTTGCGCGTCCGGAAAGAGGATTTTCTTTCATAAACGATGGACCGCTTGACATGCGAATGGATCCGGACCGTCAAACGCTTACCGCCGGACAGTTAGTTAACAAAGCCAGCGAGCATGAACTGCTGAAGATTTTGCGCAATTATGGCGAAGAGCGCTATGCGCGTAAAATAGTCAGTACAATCCTGGATGAGCGCAGGAAAAAAACATTTAGAACCACACTTGAGCTCGCTGAATTGGTCAACAAAGTCATTCCGCAGCGCATGAAAAAACGAGGAATCAATCCGGCAACAAAAACCTTCCAGGCGTTGCGCATTGCCGTCAACAACGAGCTGCAGGAATTGACAGAACTTCTGGAGCAGGCTCCTTCACTGCTGAAGCCTCAGGGCAGAATGGCAGTCATTTCTTTTCACTCTCTTGAAGACCGGATTGTTAAGCATCAGTTTCGTAAATGGGAACATCCATGTGTCTGTCCCACGGATTTGCCTTATTGTATTTGCGGAAAAATTTCCCTGGGGAGGGTGCTTACAAGACGACAGGTTAATGCTTCAAAAGACGAAATTGCAAAAAATCCGCGCAGCCGCAGTGCTCATTTGCGGGTCTTTGCTTTCGACAAAACCTCCGCATGATTGAAATCCGCTGCGATGACGACTTCCGTGAACTGGTAAACAAAACACGGATCAAAAATATTTTGAATACCTTTCTGAACCGTTTGTTTGAAGGACACCAGGAAGTTTCTCTGTACATTACCAATGATGCGGAGATACAAAAGCTGAATAAACAATTCCGGAACAAGAATCTTCCTACGGATATTTTGTCCTGGGCCTATCATTCAGCTGAAGGAGAATCTGACGAGGAAGAAATGAACGACAGGCAACAAATTTCATTTTCCGGAGAACTGGTGGTTTCAGCGGAACGTGTCCGGATACAGGCAGCCGAAAACGGGTGGGATTTTGAAACAGAACTGATACGTCTGCTGGCACATGGCTGCGCCCACTTTGCGGGATGGGATCACGAGGAATCTGAAGAAGAGGAAAGAAAAATGCTGGAGCTGGAAATTCAGCTTTTGCAGGACGTCGGGCTGGATAATATTTATTAAACGATTTGACTGCAGACAGTTGTTTTCCGCGGCCTAAATTCGATTTCGCGACAAACCTACTTGCGAATGAAATGCAGTTCCTGAAATGATTTCCGGAATTCAATCACTTCTGTTTTGAGCTTTTCCGGATTTTCTTTTTTGACAAGAGTTCTGCAGAACAAGTCCGCCACCGTTTTCATATCATCCGGACGCATCCCCCAGCGAGTTATTTCCTGAGTGCCCAGGCGCATGGCGTTGAAGTCTCCCTTAACCGGTGGTAGCGGCAGTTCGATTCCACTGGTGAGAAGATTGGCTTTTTCCAGCAGATTTGCAGCGGCATCTCCTCCTCCGTATTTTGCTGCCGGAACAGCAACATGCTGCGAATTCGTAAATCCTTTTCCACCAACCTTAAAAACCTCGCATCCTCCATCATGCAGTGATTCAGCCAGCGCTTTGGCGTTGTCAATGCACATCCGCGCGTATTCCTTTCCATGTGCCAGCAAATCCATCACAGCAATGATCATCGCCGAAGTGCGGCTTAAGTCAAAATTGGCCGTCAGTCCGGGGAAAGCAATTTTATCCAGACGCTCCCCCAGTTCCGCTGAATTTGTCAAAACCATTCCGGAGGGAGGTGCACCGAAACTTTTATAGGTGGAGCCTGTCATCAAGTCCGCCCCTTCCTGCAGCGGCTGCTGAAATTCGCCTCCCGCGATCATGCCTCCCATGTGTGCCGCGTCATAAAGAACCCATGCTCCCACTTCATCTGCCGCCTTCCGGACTGCTCTCACTGAATAGGGAAACAGGCACGGACTTCTTTTGCTTTTTCCATCAACACGTCCGGATCGATGTCCATCTTTGCATAGTCAAATGGGACATCGTGAATTTCCAGTCCGTAAAGTCCGGCTGCCCCTTCTGCATGATGAGTCACATGTCCGGCGGCCTGATCAGAAAAGGCCATTATTTTGTCTCCCGGACTTGTTGTTGCCATGTAGGCATAGAGATTGGCAACCGAACCGCTGGGCACGCGGTACTCCACGTATCTGGCCTTGAACAACTTGCGCATCAAAGTCATCAGCATGATCTCCAGCTGATCCGCATGCTCCATGCCCTTGTTGTATTTTGCTCCGGGATAGCCCAGGCTCGACCTGCTGCCAATGCTGGATGAGAGCATCCTGGCTGCTTTTGGATTGATCACATTTGTTCCGGCATAGAGCACAATGCTCTGCTGATCCATCAGCGTTACGTGGGCATCTATCAGTTCAAAAGCTTTTGATTCCAGGTCATCAAAAGACATCTTCTGATACGTCTCCGCATGCTGCTGAATAAAACTCTCTACAGCCTCGGGAACCCAAGGACGAGTGTAACTGTGACTACTCATTTTTTTAGTGATAAATTTTTATGTTTCATTCACGTATCTGCAGACAGGCAAAAGCAAAGTAAGAAATCAATTTTTGTATGGAATCTTGTACTTTTGTGTGGTATCACACTGTGAAAGGAAGGAATGCCCCCCGCTGGGAGGGGCATGGTCGCTTGAAAGCGTTGCCTACGAAAAATCTGTTTCATTGGTATGAAAAGCGATCATAGGCCTTAGTCGGATACAATCTGGCTTCATTCTACATGGGAGAATAAAATGAGCAACATAAAAATACAAAAAGTTTTGGGTTTGGATTTGGGAAGCAATTCAATCGGCTGGGCCTTGCTGGAAAACAATGACGGCAGACCCCAAAAATTAATTGATATTGGTAGTCGAATTTTCAATAAATCAGTAGAAGAACAAACTCCAACGCCTAAAAATGTGGAAAGGCGAAACGCAAGGCTTACCCGCCGCATACTGCAGCGGCGTTCCAGGCGAAAGCAACGCATGCTGAATTATCTGATCT
>LUMJ01000589.1_pt1 | contig 15061 bp, 17 predicted proteins | sample 729631 | NCBI WGS metagenome assembly LUMJ01 (sample SAMN03860266, study PRJNA289734) | marine metagenome | biome: seawater column; feature: ocean; material: water; isolation source: Red Sea water column Station 22 - depth 500m | place: Saudi Arabia: Red Sea | collected 2011-10-15 | depth 500 m | reverse complement strand
GCCTAGAACAGCGACAGGTACGCCTCCAGCTCGGCCGGGGTGACCTGGTCCGTGATGGTCCGGAACTCGTCGCGCTTGGTCTGCGCGAAGTAGTCCACGTAGTCCCCGTCCCGACCGCTTCCCAACGCCCCCCGCAGCACGTCGTCGGCGACCAGGTGGTCGGCGGCGTGGAGCAGTGTCGGCGGCAGCGACACGATCCCCCGAGCCTCCACCTCCTCCAACGACAGCGTGTACAGGTTGGCTGTATTGGGCTCCCCGGGGTCCAGGCCTCGGTCCACGCCGTCGAGGCCGGCGCCCAGCAGGGCGGCGAACGACAGGTACGGGTTCGCCGCGCCGTCGGCGACGCGCAACTCGAAGCGGCCCGGTTCGGGGATCCGGATCATCTGGGTCCGGTTGTTGCCGCCGTACACGGCGTAGGCGGGCGCCCAGGTGGCGCCCGAGTCGGGCGGGCCGACGCCGATCCGCTTGTACGAGTTGACGGTCGGGCAGAGGATCGCCGTGAGCGCCTCGGCATGGTCGAGCACGCCGCCGATGAACTGGTAGCCGAGTGGGCTCAGCCCGAGCCCGCGGGGGTCGTCGTCGGTCTCGAAGAGGGGCTCGTCGCTGTCGCCGGACCAGAGGCTGAGGTGCATGTGCAGCCCATTGCCGGTCTTGTCGGCGAACGGCTTGGGCATGAACGTGGCGTACAGGTCCTGCCGCCTGGCAAGCGTGTGCATCATCAGGCGCAGCACGATGAGCCGGTCGGCGGTGGTGAGCGCGTCCGCGTACTGGAAGTTCTGCTCGAACTGGCCGTTGGCGTCCTCGTGGTCGTTGGCGTAGTTGCCCCACCCCATGGCGTCCATGTGGCGGGACACGGTCGTCAGGTGGTCCAGCATGGTGGTGAGCCCGCGGGCGTCGTAGCAGGGCAGCTTCGAGGTGTCGCGCTCGTCGGCGGGGCGGAACGACCCATCGTCCTCCCGTGCCAGCAGCGAGTACTCGGCCTCGACACCGGCCTTGAGGACCAGGTTGCGTTCGGCGGCCTGTTCTGCCACGGCAGGACCGTGTACGAGGACGGGTCGGGGAGGGCCAGGATGTCCGGGTCGGCCGGGGTCTGGCTCATTGGTCCGGCGGCGAACCCCGCGAATCCGGCGCCCACCTCCAGCAGGTCGTCGATGGCGGTTGCGGGCACGAGCTTGGCGCACGGCTTGCCGTGCATCTCCACGAACATGGCGTAGATGAACTCGACGCCGTCGTCGGCGATGCGTGCCTTGAGTTCCTTGCTCACGGCTCCCCCTTGGATCGTGCGGCGTTGCGCGAGAGGAGAATCGTGGCACACCGTGCGGGGTGCGGCGACGCTCGGGAGGGGGAGGTTGGTCAGTCCCGCCCAGCGGCCAGCAGGGCGGCGCCGAGGGCGCCGGCGTCGTCGCCCAGTTCGGCCAGACGCAGGTCGACCTGTGGTCGGTGCGACGCGCCCGGCAGCAGGTCCACGAGGTGGCGGGCCACGCCGTCGCGCAGGGGTTCGCCGACCGCCACGAGGCCGCCGCCGAGGACGATGCGGTCGAGGTCGAGGAGCAGCACCAGGTTGGCGACGCCGAGCGCCACGTCCCGGCACCAGCCGTCGAAGAGTTCGGCCGCCTGTCGGTCACCCTCGCCGAGGGCGACGGCGACGTGGTGGCCGGTGACGGATTCGGCCGAGCCGGCCAGTTCGACGCCGCGTCCGAACGCCCCGACGGCCGCGGCATCCCGTCCGAGTCGGCCGAGCGCCGATCCGGAGGCGAAGTACTCCCACGGACCCCGCTGGCCGGTCACGTGGGTGGGTCCATCGGCGTCGACCACCGAGTGGCCGGACTCCCCGGCGAATCCGTTGGCCCCTTCGAGCAGCCGGCCACCCAGGACGAAGCCGGTGCCGATGCCCGTCCCGAGGGTGACGAGTGCGAGGTGGTCGCTGCCGCGCCCCGCCCCCAGGCGGGCCTCGGCCAGCGTCGCCACCGTGGCGTCGTTGCCGACGGCCACCGGCAGGCCCGACGCCTGTTCCAACTCGGGGCCGATCGGGAATTCGACCAGGCCCGGGAGGTTGGGGGAGTAGTGCAGCACGCCGTCCCGCCCGGCCAGTCCGGCGATACCGAGGCCGACGGCGTCGACCTGGCTGGTGGCACGGAGTTCGTCGACGAGGCCGACCAGCGTGGCCACCAGCGCCGGTCCGTCGCCGGCGCTGGACGCCAGCGACCGCGCCCGCACCTCGACGCCCCCCGGCTCCACGACACCTGGACGGGGCCCGTCAGGCGCCGTCGATGATGACCGTCGTGCAGTCGGCGTTGGCGTGGCGGACGGCGGCGACGGGGGCGTACTCGTCCGAGTCGAGGAACGCCCGGGCGGCGGCCATGTCGGGGAACTCGACGAGCACCAGTCGGGTTGGTGACCAGAGGTCGTCCTCCCGGACGTCCAGTTCGCCGCCACGGACCAGGTAGCGACCGCCGTACTTCTCGGCCAGCGGCTTGGCCTGCGCCTTGTATCCCTCGTAGGCGTCGGGGTCGTTGATGCGGGTGTCGACGAGCACGTAGGCGCTCATGGTGGGTGTTCCCCTCGCGTCGGTGGGTCAGATTCGCAGGCCGGTCAGGTCGGCGATGGCCTCGGCGTTGCGGTCGCCGTCGTCGGCGGGTCCGGCGCTGCGGGCGGCGCCGGCGATGATGCGGCGTCGCACCGCCGCCGAGAGCGTGTCGATGGTGAGCACCACCACGACCGTCACGGCCAGCACGGCGCCGACGGCCGGGAAGTTGCGGAAGACCAGTTGCGACACCAGCTCGTCGCCGACGCCGCCGGCCCCGATCATCCCGAGCACCGCCGAGGCCCGCACGTTGATCTCGAAGCGGAACAGCCAGTATGAGGTCACGATCGGCATCACCTGGGGGAGGACGCCCCAGCGCATGCCCGAAACCCACCGGCCGCCGGTCGCCTCGACCGCCTCGATGGGCCCGGGGTCGACGCCCTCGATGGCCTCGGTGGCCCACTTGCCGAGGGTGCCGACCGAGTGCAGGCCGATCGCCAGCGTTCCCGCCCACGGCCCGAGCCCGGTGATCGGGATCAGGATGACGGCGACGATCAGCTCGGGAACGGCGCGGATGGCGTTGAACAGTTGCCGGACCGGCGTGCGGATCCAGCGGGGAGCCACGTTGGTGGCGGCGAGGAAGGCCAGAGGCAGCGACAGGACGGCGCCGATGATCGTGCCGATCCAGGCGATGTAGACGGATTCCAGGACCTTCCCGACCACGCCCCGGTCGATGGCCTCGTCCATGGCGGGCGGCCACAGCCGCCGGAACAGGTCCCAGGCGTCGCCGGGGGCGCCCAGCAGCCGGTCCATCGTGACGTCGATGCCGGTGACCGACCAGATGGCACCCACGGCCAGCAGCAGGACGAGGAGGAGGCGCCGCCGCACGGCGCCCCGGGGCGCCTCGGGGCGGGGGTCGGGGGGCGCCTGGGTCGCCGTCACGTCACACCAGCCGCTTCCGGAGCGCCACGCTGACCTGCTCGATCACCAGCACCACGACGAACACCAGGATCAGCACCCCCAGCACCCGGTCGAACCGGAAGAACTGGCGTTGCGCCTCGACGACGCGGCCGATCCCGCCGGCGCCGACCAGCCCGAGCACGATCGACGCCCGGATGTTGAGCTCGAAGACGTAGAGGGCGTAGGCGACGTACTCGGGCAGCACCGTGGGAAGCACGCCGGTCCGCACCGCCGGCAGGTGGCGGGACCCGGTGGCCCGGGCGGCCTCCAACGGCCGGGGGTCGGCGCCGTCGACGGTCTCGCTGAACAACTTCACCATGACGGCCAGCGAGAACACGCTCAGCGCCCAGGTGCCGGCGAAGGCGCCGATGCCGACCGCGGTCACGAGGAGCTTGGCCCAGAACAGGTCGGGAACGGCCCGGATCACGTTCATGACCGAGCGGCTGACCACGTAGGTGGCCCGGTTGGGCGAGGTGAGCCGCGACATGGCGAAGGAGATCGGCATCGCCAGGCCGCAGCCGAGGATGGTGGCGAGGATGGCGATCTGGAAGGTCTCGACGAGTGGGGCCAGCACGTTGTCGGTGTCGAGCACCCAGTCCCACGGCACGGGCCAGAACATCCCCCACAGCGGGTTCGACCACATCTCCCAGGCGGTCGACGGGTCGAAGCCGACCATGCGGGCGGCGTAGACGCTGAAGGCCAGGACGGCGGCGGCGATGGCGATCGACCGCGGCCGGGGGCGCGGCCGCGTCGGGCGGGCCGTCCCGCTCACGCGCCGTCGGCCTCGGGGTCGTCGAGCGCCAGCAGGTCGTCGTCGGTGATGGCCCGCCCGTAGATGTCCCGGAAGGTGTCGTCGTCGACGTCAGCGATGTCGCCGTCGAAGACCAGCTCGCCGTCGCGCAGGCCGACCAGGCGGCTGCCGAACTCCCTCGCCAGGTCGAGGAAGTGCAGGTTGACGAGCGTGGTGATCCCGAGTTCGCGGTTGATGCGTCGCAGGTCGCCCATGACCTGGCGGCTGGTGACCGGGTCGAGGGAGGCGACGGGTTCGTCGGCCAGCATCAGCGAGGGCTCCTGTACGAGCGCCCGGGCGATCCCGACCCGCTGCTGTTGGCCGCCCGACAGGTTGGCGGCCCGCACGTACGCCTTCTCGACGATGCCGACCCGCTCGAGGGCCTGCATGGCCCGCTCCCGGTCGTCGGCCGGCCAGAGCCCGAGCGTCGACCGCCACGCCGGCACGGTGCCGAGGCGGCCCATCAGCACGTTGTTGAGCCACCGAGGTGGTCGGCGGTCGAGGCGCCGACCACCTCGGTGTCGTCGACGGTGATGGACCCGCCGGTCGCGGGGACGAGGCCGTTGAGGGCACGCAGCAGGGTCGACTTGCCGGCGCCCGACAGTCCGACGATGACGACGAACTCGCCGTCCTCGACGGTGAGGTCCAGCCCCTTCAGGGCGTGGACGCCGCCCCGGTACGTGACGGAGACGTCTTCGAAGCGGATCACGGCGCGAGGGTACGAGGGTCTGGAGGGGAAACGGGTGTAGACGCCACGACGCCGGCGCCCGCCCCGCTGCGGGGCGCCGGCGTCGTGGGTCGAGGTCGGGTCAGCCGGGCGGCTCGGTGATGCCGAGCGCCTGTGCGGCCTCGCGGACGATGTTGAAGTCGGACTCGACGGCCGGTCGGATCGACGTCCAGCCGTAGATCTCGTCGAACATGGCCTCGCCCTCTTCGGTCTCGAGGTACGTGGCCACGGCCCGGTAGATGGCGTCCTTGAGGGAGGCCGGCAGCAGCGTGCTGACCGCCACCAGGTCGTTCGGGATCTCGCCGGTGATGTTGAACACGATCACCTTGTCGCCCACGTCCGGGTTGGACTTGCGGATCGAGCGGCGGGCGTCGTCGTAGGAGATGCCGATGTCGGCGTCGCCGTTGTAGACGGCGGTGACCGAGGCGTCGTGGCCGCCCGAGTAGACGGCGGAGATGTCGCTGTCGGGGTCGAGGCCGGCGTTGATGAGCTGGAGCCGTGGGAACAGCGAGCCCGACGTGGAGCTCTCGGACGTGAAGGCGACGGTCTTGCCGGCCACCTTGCTGAGGTCCGCCTGGCAGGACGTGCCGGGGGAGACGTCGCCGGCGTCGACGGTCTCGCCGAGCGCCTTGCCGCTGTCGCCGAAGTAGACGCCGACCTGCAGGGCCACGGCGTCGAGGGCGCCGACCTGCGCGATGCCGTCGGCCGAGTTCTCGAGGGCGGTGCCCGACTCGGGTGTGGTGTCGCAGATGGAGGCGTCGTTGGTGAACCACTGGCCGTGGTAGGTGGCCGACCCGTACCGGACGGCCTGGATCAGCGGCTCGATGTTGCCGAACTTGTCCTTGGCCAGCGTGTAGCCGAACGGGCCGAAGGCGCCCAGGTCGGCCTTTCCGGTGCCCATGGCGGTGACGAGGCCGGTGTAGTCGGTGGTGACGAATCCCTCGACCTCGATGCCGAGGGCGTTCTCGAGGATCTCCATGAACGGCTTGATGTCGTCCTGGAGTTGTCCCTGCTCCTGGCTCGGGACGAAGCCGAACGTGATCTTTTCGGGCCAGGTGCCGTCGCCGGCCGTGGGTGCATCGTCGCTTCCACAGGCGCTGGCGAGTAGCAACACCGTGAACAGCACCGCCAGTGGTCGCAGGATCAGTGGTTGCAGGATCTTCATGGTCCCCCCTCGGGAGCATCGTCGTCGCTGACCGCGCGACGCTAGCCCATGGGCAGGATCCCGTCGACGGCAGGCCGGTGGACGTCCGGAAGGGTCGATCTCCTAGCCTGCGCGGCCATGACCGGGGACGCGGAGGTTCGGGGCGGCGTCGGCCGGCTGGCGGCCTTCGGCGGGGTGACCTGCTGGTCGGCCGGCAACATCATGGTGGCCCGCTTCGACATGCCGGGCCTGTGGATCGGCTTCTGGCGGCTCACGCTCGGTGCGGTGCTCTACGGGATCGTCCTCCACCTGGGCGGTCGCCGCATCAGCCTCGCCACGATGCGCCTGGTCGGGCCCGCCGCCGTCGTGATCGCCTGCGAGATCGGCATCTTCTTCACCGCCCTGCGCACCACGACGGTCGCCAACTGCACGATCATCGGCGCCCTCCAGCCGATCGTGCTGCTGGCCGTCGCCTCCCGCCGCTACCGGGAGTCGGTGGGAGCCTGGCTGGTCGGAGCCACCCTCGTCGCCGTCGGTGGCATCGCCCTCGTCGTGCAGGGGTCCTCGTCGCAGTCGGGCTGGAGCCTGCGGGGCGACCTGCTGGCCCTCGTCGCCATGTTCTTCTTCTCCGCCTACTTCGTGTTCGTGAAGGACATCCGGCACAAGGTCGACACGTTCACGCTCCAGACGGCCTCCATGGCCATCGGCGGCGTGGTGCTCTTCCCCATGGCGGCGCTGGACGCCGGCACCCTGGCCGTGCCGTTTCCCTCGTGGGGGCAGTGGGCGTGGCTGCTGGCGCTGCTGGCGGTGCCCGGCAGCGGCCACTTCCTCATGAACTGGGCGCACCTCCACGTGTCGCTGAGCCTCACGGGCCTGCTCACGTTGGGGATTCCGGTGATCTCGGGCGTCGGCGCCTGGTTGTTCGTCGACGAGCGGATCACCGTCGTTCAGGGTGCCGGAATGGCGATCGTGCTCGCCGTACTGGCCGTCGTCGTCGTGCGCGACGCCCGAATGGCGACCGCCCGGCGCTGAATTCTGCTCCCGCCGCGCCTACGGTCGCAGCGACCGGAACCGACCAGACGGAGGACTACCAGACATGAGCGTCGACGGCACCTGGAACGTCACGATGCAGACCCCGATGGGCGCCCAGGCGGGCACCCTCACACTCGCCACCGACGGCGGCACCCTCACGGGCCAGATGGGCGGCCCGCAGGGCAACCTCGACCTCGAGGAGGGCACCTGCGACGGGAACTCGCTGTCGTGGGTCGTCAACATGACCTCGCCCATGCCGATCAAGATCGAGGCCACCGCCACGGTCGACGGCGACACGATCACCGGCGAGGCCAACCTGGGTGCCTTCGGCACCGCCCCCTTCGAGGGAACGCGCGCCTGACTGACCTGACTGGCGATCGTTGGTCTAGCCTGCGGCCACGGAGCCAACGAAAGGAAACCCCTTGATCATCACCACCACCGGAGAGGTGCCCGGGCGCGCCATCTCGCGGGTTCACGGCGTGGCCATGGGCTCCACCGTGCAGAGCAAGAACATCGGCAAGGACATCGGCGCCGGACTCAAGTCGCTCGTGGGCGGCGAACTGGGCAGCTACTCGAAGTTGCTGGCCGAGGCCCGGGGCGAGGCCATGACGCGCATGGAGGAGCACGCCGCCGGCCTCGGGGCCGACGCCGTGGTCAACGTGCGGATCACCACCTCCACGATTGCGGGCGGCGCTTCGGAGGTCCTGGCCTACGGGACTGCCGTCACGACCGGCCCCGCCTGAGCACCCGCTCGGCCAGGAACGCCACCGCCTCGTCCATCGAGGCGCGCGCCTCGGGAACCTCCCGGTAGAACTCGAAGACGTGCCACATCCCCTCCCAGACGCGGAGGTCCAGGTCGACGCCGGCCTCCCGGAACCGGGTGGCGAGGCGAGCGTGGAGCGAGAGGAACAGGTCGCGGGTGCCGGTGGTGAGGATCGTCGGCGGCAGCCACGCCCCGAAGTCGGCGTGGAGGGGCGACACCCGGGGGTCGTCGAGCGGCGCGTCGCCGGCGTAGGCCGCGGCGAAGGGGCCCACCTCGGCGGTGGTGAGCGTCGGGTCGGCGTCGACCTCGAAGCTGTGTCCCGTCGTCGTGAGGTCCGACCAGGGTGAGAACAGGGCGCAGGCGGCCGGCGCCGGCAGGCCGGCACCGCGGGCGTCCAGGAGCGCGTTGAGGGCCAGGTTCCCGCCGGCCGACTCGCCGGCGATCACCAACCGGTCGGCCGGCCAGGTGTCCAGCAGTTCCCGCCAGACGGCCGTTGCGGCGTCGACCGCTGCCGGGAACGGATGCTCGGGGGCCAGCGGGTAGTAGGGCGCCACGACCCGCAGCCCCAGGCCGGCCGCCAGTGGGGCGGAGAACCGTACGTCCTCGAACGGTCCGCCCAGCACGAAGCCACCGCCGAACAGGTACAGCACGGCGCCGTCGCCGGGCTCGCCGACGGTGGTCTCGAGGCACGGCACCCCGGCCACCTCCACCTCGGTCAAGCGGGCGTCGAACTCGGCGATCGTCGCCTCGCACCCGGGCCGGAACCCCTCCCGGTACTCGGCCCGAAGGGCCTCGACTCCGGCCAGCCGGTTGCCGTCGGGCGGGCGGCGCGCCGCCAGGCCATCGGCCACGAACGCCCGAGCTTCGGAGCTGGTCGCATCGAGCACCCGGTACTCCTCAGGCAAGGAGGTCCTCCTCGAACGGGAAGTCCGACAGCAACTCCACGCCGTCGTCGGTGACGAGCACCTGCTCCTCGAGCTTGACGCCCTCGGGGCCGCCCTCGGCGCCCAGGTACGACTCGACGCACAGCGTCATCCCCGGCTCGACCACCCCGTCGTAGCCGGACTGCGGGAAGTCGTGCCGGTGGTACAGGTACGGGTACTCGCCGGTCATGCCGACCCCGTGGGCCGACAGGTAGTAGCGCTGCGCCGCGAACTCCTCGGGGATGTCCCAGGCGGCGTGGGCGTACTCCCGGAACGTCATGCCGGGCCGGAGGATCCCCATGTTGTGGTGGACCTGCTCGTGGGCCAGCCGGTAGAGGCGCCGCTGCGCAGCCGTCGGGGTGCCCGGCCCGGCGTGGAATGTGCGTGAGAAGTCCGAGTAGTAGCCGTGGCAGCCGACCACATCGGTGTCGAGGGCGACCAGCGAGTCGGGCTCGATCATGTGGTCGCCGCACTCCTGGAACCACGGGTTCGTGCGTTGCCCCGACGTCATGAGGCGGGTCTCGACGTAGTCGCCGTCCTCGGCGATCACGACCCGGTGCAGTTCGGCCCACAGCTCGTTCTCGGTGATGCCCGGCCGGACCTGGCCCCGCACGGCGTGGACCGCCCGCTCGGTCGCCCGCAGGCTCTCCCGGATGCACTGCAGTTCCTCGTGCCCCTTGATCGCCCGTGCCCGCTCGAGCGGGGCCTGGGCGTCCACGATCCGGTGGCCGAAGGCGGCGAGTGCGACCGCGGCACCGGCGTTGACCCGCTCGAGGCCGACCGTGGCGTCACGGCCGACGTGCTCCCGGAGCACGTCGGCCACCTCGGCGGCCCAGCGCCGCTCCACGTCGGCGATGCCGGGTCCGGCTGCCACGTACGACGCCGTGGTGGCCTGGCGGACCTCGTCGATCGTGGGCAGCCCGTCGGCCAGGTGGTGGGCCCCGGCGAACTCGAACAGCACCACCGGCCCTTCCAGCGGCACGAAGGCGTACCGGGACGGGTTGCGCAGGTGGAACGGCGTCATGTTCCGGGCGCCGGTGGCGTACCGCACGTTCACCGGGTCGAACAGCAGGCAGGCGTCGACGCCATGTGCGGCCATCTGCGCCCGCGTGCGGGCCAGCCGGTCGTGGTGCAGGGCATCGAGGTCGATGTCGGGGCGCTGGCGTCCGGCCATGGCGGCGCAGATTACGCACCCGGGCGCCCGACGCCCGCCCGGTAGCATCGTCGGCGTCCCGGCCGGGACCCGACCGGTCCGGCCACCGACCCCCGATCCCCCGACCCCTGAGTAGGGCATTCCCAGCCATGGACGTGCGCGACACCCTGATCGAGGCAGTGCGGTCGGCCCTCGCCGACCTCGGCGTCGAACCGCCCGGGGCCGTCCAGCTCGAGCGGCCCGGCAACCCCGACCACGGCGACTGGTCCACCAACGCCGCCCTGGCCTGCGCCAAGGCCGCCGGCCGCAACCCCCGCGAACTCGGCACCGACCTGGCCGCCCGGCTGGAGGCCGACCCGCCAACCCACGTGGTCGGGGTCGAGGTCGCCGGCCCCGGCTTCGTCAACTTCCGCCTGGCCGACACCTGGCTCCACGACGTACTGCGCGACGTCGTCGTTGCCGGAGAGGACGGCTACGCACGGCACGACGTCGGGGCGGGGGAGCGCGTCAACGTCGAGTTCGTCAGCGCCAACCCCACCGGCCCCCTCCACGCCGGCCACGGGCGGGGCGCCTGCTACGGCGACTCGGTGGCCCGCCTCTACGAGCGCTGCGGCCATCCCACGGAGCGGGAGTTCTACATCAACGACCGCGGCACCCAGATGGAGAACTACGCGGCCTCCCTGGCGGCCAGGGCGGCGGGGGAGGAGCCCCCCGAGGGCGGCTACCACGGCCAGTACGTCGTGGACTGGGCGGCCGAGATGCCGGCCGACGCCGACCCCCTCGAGTGGGGCTACGCGCGGGCGCTGTCCGCCCACCGGGAGGTCCTCGAGGCGCTCCACATCCGCTTCGACACCTGGTTCAGCGAACGGTCGATGATCGCCTCCGGGGCGATCGACGCCACGATGGCCGACCTGCGGACCGCCGACGCCGTCTACGAGCAGGACGGCGCCACCTGGCTGCGCAGCACCGACCACGGCGACGACAAGGACCGGGTGCTGGTCAAGGGCGACGGCGAGTACACCTATCTGCTGCCCGACGCCGCCTACCACCGGGACAAGTTCTCCCGGGCCGACCGGTTGGTGAACGTGTGGGGTGCCGACCACCACGGCTACGTGGCCCGAATGCACGCCGCCATGCACGCCCTTGGCCATGACGCCTCCGAACTCGAGGTCGCCATCACCCAGATGGTCAACCTGCAGCGTGGCGGCCAGGAGGTGCGGCTCTCGAAGCGCACCGGGGACATCGTCGAACTGTCGGAGGTGGTCGCCGAGGTCGGGGCCGACGCCGCCCGCTTCACCTACCTCCTGCAGTCGGTCGACTCGCCCCAGACCTTCGACCTGGACCTGGTCGCCAGCCAGGTCAACGAGAACCCGGTCTTCTACGTCCAGTACGCCAACGCCCGCATCCACTCGATCGCCCGCCGGGCGGCCGAGGCCGGCGTCGTGCCCCCGGACCTGGCCGACACCGACCTGACGCCGCTCGGCCACCCCCGCGAGCTGCGCCTCCTGCGGGCGCTGCACGAACTGCCCGACACCGTCCTGCGGGCGGCCCGAGAGCGGGCGCCCCACCAGGTGGCTGCCTGGGTACGGGACCTGGCGGCCGACTTCCACGGCTTCTACCACGACTGCCGCGTCATGGGCGAAGACGTCGACGCCGGCGTCACGGCCGCCCGCCTGTGGCTGACCGAGGCCGTCCGGGTCGGCCTGGCCGTGGCCCTCGACCTGCTCGGCGTCGACGCCCCTGAGGAGATGTGGCGCGACGGCGAGGACGACGAGGTGCCCGGCGAGGGCGGCGACTGATGGCCGGTCCGATCCCACGCCACCTGCTGCCCGACACCGCCGTGGTCGACGCCATCGGGCGCACCTCGATCGGCGGCTGCGACCTGGTCGAGCTGGCCGATGAGTTCGGCACGCCCCTGTTCGTCTACGACGAGGCCCACCTGCGGGCCCGCTGCCGCGAGGCGTTGGCCGCCTTCGGCGAGGGCGTCGCCTACGCCGGCAAGGCGTTCCTCTGCGGCGCCATGGCCCGCCTCGTGGTCGAGGAGGGCATGCACCTCGACGTGGCCACCGGCGGCGAGCTCCACATGGCCCTTCACGCCGGCGTGCCGGGCGACCGCCTGGTGCTGCACGGCAACAACAAGAGCGAACGCGAACTGGAGATGGCCGTCGAGGCCGGCGTGGGTCGCATCGTCGTCGACTCCTTCGACGAACTCGACCGGCTGGACGTCCTCCATGCCACCACCGGCGCCGTCCCGCGGGTACTGCTGCGGGTCACCCCCGGCGTCGAGGCCCACACCCACGAGTTCGTCGCCACCGGCCAGGACGACTCCAAGTTCGGCTTCACCGTCTCGACGGGCCTGGCCGCCGTCGCCGTCGAGCGGGCCATCACCTCGTCGTCGGTCGACCTGGTCGGGCTGCACGCCCACATCGGCAGCCAGGTCTTCGAGGTCGGCTCGTTCGGCCGGGCTGTCGAGGTGGTGGCCGACTTCGCCGCCCCCTACCGGCTGCCCGAACTCTCCGTCGGCGGTGGGCTGGGTGTGGCGTACATGGAGGGCGAGTCGGCTCCCACCATCGCCCAGTGGGGCGAGGTGGTCCACGCCGCCTGCGGGGCCGCCGGCGTGACCGCCTCGGTTTCCGCCGAGCCCGGCCGCGCCGTCGCCGCTGCGGCGGCCGTCACCCTCTACCGGGTCGGCACCATCAAGGACCTCGAGGGCATCAGGACCTACGTGGCCGTCGACGGCGGCATGAGCGACAACCCGCGGCCGGTGCTCTACGGCTCCGGCTACGAGACCTTCCTGCCCCGGGCCGCCGACGCCGACCGGCCCCGGGCGGTTCGCGTCGTCGGCAAGCACTGCGAGTCCGGCGACCTGCTGGTCCGCGAGGGCTGGGTGCCCGGTGGCCTGGCGGTCGGCGACGTGCTGGCCACCCCGGTCACCGGCGCCTACGGGCACTCGATGGGCTCCAACTACAACCAGGTCCTGAGGCCGGCCGTCGTGTTCGTCGCCGACGGCGAGGCCCGACTCGTGGTGCGCCGGGAGACCTACGACGACCTCGTGCGCCGCGAGGTGTGAGTCCGTCGGGTCCGCCAAAACGGCGCCGCCGCGTCTCGCCGATCCCGGTACCGTGATGCGCATGGCGCCCTCCCCGGACCACCCATCGACGGTGCGCGTCGGCCTGCTGGGCTGCGGCACCGTCGGCGCCGCCCTCGTCGTCCTCGTCGACGAGCAGCGCGACATCGTGCGCCGGCGCACGGGCCTCGACCTCGAGGTGGCGGCGGTCGTCGTGCGCGACCCGTCTCGGGACCGTGGCGTACCGGTCGACGCCGAGGCCTTCACCACCGACGCCGAGGCCGTCGTCGGCGACCCGTCGATCGACGTCGTCGTCGAGGTCATGGGCGGTATCGACCCGGCCCGGGACCTCGTCGTGGCGGCCCTGAAGGCGGGCAAGCCCGTGGTCACCGCCAACAAGGAGCTCCTCGCCGCCCACGGCGCCGAGCTCTACGCGGTCGCCGAGGCGGCCGGCGTCGACCTGCTGTTCGAGGCGGCTGTGGCCGGCGCCATCCCGATCATGCGGCCGTTGCGCGAGTCGTTCGCCGGCGAACCGCTCACCCGGGTGCTGGGCATCGTCAACGGCACCACCAACTACATCCTCACCAAGATGTCCCAGGAGGGCTCCTCCTACGCCGACGCCCTCGCCGAGGCGCAGGCCCTCGGCTACGCCGAGGCCGATCCGACCGCCGACGTCGAGGGCCACGATGCGGGCGCCAAGGTCGCCATCATCGCCACGCTGGCGTTCGGGGCCGAGGTCGTGGCCGCCGACGTCCACCTCGAGGGCATCTCCGGCGTCACCGCCGGCGACATCGAGGCGGCCGCCCACCTTGGCCACTGCATCAAGCTGCTGGGTGTCGCCGAGCGGCACCGCGGCCCCGACGGCGACGAGATCGGCGTCCGGGTCCATCCCACGCTGGTGCCGAACGACCACCCCCTGGCCGCCGTCAACGACTCGTTCAATGCCGTGTTCGTCGAGGGCGACGCCGTCGGCGAGGTCATGCTCTACGGCCGCGGCGCCGGCGGCCGGCCCACCGCCTCGGCCGTCTTCGGTGACCTGGCCGCCATCCGGCCCATCGCCGACCTCGAGACCGCCTACTACCTCGCCCTCGAGGTCGACGACCGGCCGGGCGTGCTGGCCGCCGTGGCCGCCGTTTTCGGCGAGCACGGGGTCTCGATCCGCTCGATGGAGCAGGAGGGGCTCGGCAGCGAGGCCCGGATCACGTTCATCACGCACCGGGCCCGCGAGCGCGACCTGCGGGCCACACTCGACGACCTGCGCGGGCTCGACGCCGTTCGCAACGTCGGCAGCGTCCTGCGCGCCCTGGGCGACTGACGCCCCGTCCGCCATGCGCTACGTGAGTACCCGAGGGGCGGCCCCCGTCCTCGACTTCGGCGACGTCCTGCTGGCCGGCCTGGCCGACGACGGCGGCCTCTACGTTCCCGAGTCCTGGCCGGCGTTGGCGGGCCCGGGCAACGGCGGCGACTACGTGGCGACCGCCCTCGAGGTCATGGCGCCCTTCGTCGGCGGCTCGATCGCCCCCGGCGCCTTTGCCGGGATGGTCGCCGAGGCCTACGACACCTTCGACGCCCCGGATGTGACGCCCCTCGTCGACCTGGGCGATGGCCTGCACCTGCTCGAGTTGTTCCACGGGCCGACGCTGGCCTTCAAGGACGTGGCCCTCCAGTTGGTCGGCCGCCTCTTCGACCACGAACTCGAGCGGCGCGGCGAGCGGGTCACGATCGTGGGCGCCACGTCGGGCGACACCGGCTCGGCGGCCATCGAGGCCTGCCGCGACCGGGAGGCGATCGACATCGTGATCCTGCACCCCGCCGACCGGGTCTCGGAGGTGCAGCGGCGCCAGATGACGACGGTGCCGTCGTCGAACGTGCACAACGTGGCGGTCGAGGGCACCTTCGACGCCCCGGATGTGACGCCCCTCGTCGACCTGGGTGACGACCTGCACCTGCTCGAGTTGTTCCACGGGCCGACGCTGGC
>LUMJ01000293.1_pt1 | contig 15076 bp, 9 predicted proteins | sample 729631 | NCBI WGS metagenome assembly LUMJ01 (sample SAMN03860266, study PRJNA289734) | marine metagenome | biome: seawater column; feature: ocean; material: water; isolation source: Red Sea water column Station 22 - depth 500m | place: Saudi Arabia: Red Sea | collected 2011-10-15 | depth 500 m | reverse complement strand
ACGCCCTTGCCATTCGGATTATCTTCCCCTCAGTCAGGGTGATTCAGGTTTCTTTCAACCTGACGGGTTTGCCAGCTTCGCTGGGCAAACAAAAAAAGCCGGACTAACATAGTTAGTCCGGCTTTACTCTTACTAATATAGGCAAGCTATTTATTAAGCTGCTTCACTTTCTTCGTCTGATTCAACTACTTCGTGACTTAATAAATATTCAAATGCAGCAAGCGATGCTTTTGCGCCCTCACCCATTGAAATAACAATCTGCTTATATGGTACTGTTGTTACGTCACCGGCTGCAAATATACCCGGCTCAGATGTATGACACTTAGTATCAACGATAATTTCGCCATACTGCGTCATGTCTACCGTGCCCTTCATAAACTGACTGTTAGGTACTAGTCCAATTTGAACAAATACACCTGCAAGTTCACGGGTGTGCACTTCGTTAGTTGAACGGTCTTGGTATTCAATAGCGTTCACTTTGCCATTTTCTGCCGTAATTTGGCGCGTCGCCGCATTTTTGATAATGGTAATATTATCCCGTTTAACAGCTTGGTCGATAAGAACCTTATCAGCCTTAAGTTCTGGCATAAATTCAAATACCGTCACCGATTTTACGATGCCTGCAAGGTCAAGTGCCGCTTCAATACCTGAGTTGCCACCGCCAATTACCGCTACGTCCTTACCTTTGAAGAAAGGTCCGTCACAGTGTGGGCAATACGCCACACCATTACCAATGTTTTCTTTCTCGCCTGGTACACCAAGCTCTCTCCAACGTGCACCTGTTGCTACGATAACCGTGCGAGTGCGAATTTGCTCGCCAGAAGAAAGTGTAATTGTTTTGATGTTACCTTTCTCAATGCTTTCAACACGCACGTGCTCTTTAAGAGTGATTTCGTAATCGCGCACATGTTCCATCAAGTTGCCTACCAACTCAGGACCGGTTGTCTTAGGTACAGAGATAAGGTTCTCGATACCCATGGTATCCTTAACTTGGCCGCCAAAGGTTTCAGCAACAATCGCTACTTTAAGCCCCTTACGCGCACTGTAAATCGCCGAAGCTACACCTGCTGGACCACCACCGATAACAGTTACGTCTTGAAGCGGTAGTGCATCGCCTTTATTCGCTTCTTTAAGGCTAGGGTCGCGTTCGATTAATTTGTTGATAAGCACAGAAGCATCAACTTTACCGTTCGCGAACAGCTCGCCATTCAGGTATACGCTAGGCACACCTTGAATGTCGCGCTCTTGAATTAGGTTTTGATATAGCCCACCGTCGATCATTTCGGTCTTGATATTAGGGTTAATCAAAGCAAATTGATTAAGTGCCTGTACGACTTCTGGGCAGTTGTGACAGCTCAAGCTAATGAAGACTTCAAAGTTAAGAGGTTCATTTACTGCTTTCACCATCGACTTAACGCTATCATCTAGCTTAAGTTCAGTACCTGCTGCATGCAGCATGGCTAGTACAAGAGAGTTGAACTCATGGCCGCCAGGGATACCAGAAAAACGAATTCCCGTATCTTCACCGTCAGCTTCTATTAAAAAGCTGATTGCGCTGCGCAATTCACCATTAGTATCACGCTCTTCTACATTTAATTTGTCGCTTACTGAAGCAATGTCGGACAGAAACTTCACAAGCTCTTCACGCTTGCTATGTTCACCGGTCTGTACGACAAAGGTTACGTTTTTCTGCATTGATTCAGCATATGATTTCAATGCTTGTAAAATTTCTTTAGTTAACACGGTTATTCTGCCTTATTTTCGACACGCCGATCCCCGCCAACCTTTGAAAAGGTCAACAACATAAGCGGAAATAGGAAGTTAACGTCAGGGAGTGGAGACCCACTCCCTACCTATATAATGCTTAATACTGTTCAGTGCTTATAGGCTTTACTTCCAGTACTAAGTGCTAAGCGTGATGCTTAGATTTTGCCAACTAGGTCAAGAGAAGGAGCTAGCGTTGCTTCGCCTTCTTTCCATTTAGCTGGGCAAACTTCACCTGGGTGACTTGCTACATACTGTGCAGCTTTAACTTTACGTACTAGGTCGTCTGCATCACGGCCGATACCTTCAGAAGTGATTTCCATCGCTTGGATGATACCTTCTGGGTCAACAACGAAAGTTGCACGGTCAGCTAGGCCCATTGTTTCACGCATGCAATCAAAGTTGCGTGTAATCTCACCAGTTGGGTCGCCAATCATTGCAAACTTGATTTTATTGATCGTGTCTGAAGAATCGTGCCATGCTTTGTGAGTGAAGTGCGTGTCAGTAGATACTGAGAATACTTCTACGCCACGTGACTGAAGTTCTTCGTACTTATCAGCGATATCGCCAAGCTCAGTTGGACATACAAAAGTGAAGTCTGCTGGGTAAAATACGAAAACTGCCCATTTACCTTTGATGTCTTCACTGCTTACGTCAATAAATTCACCGTCTTTAAATGCAGTTGCTTTAAAAGGTTTGATAGCAGTATTAATCAATGCCATGTTTAATTCTCCATTTGGTTTAAATTATTTCCGCACACATAGTGCGTACGGATACAAACTTTACGTTTATTGTGTCGACATGGTTTTGCAGTTTTGTGAAGATATTCACTTAACGCGAAATCATGTCTCTCGAAACTGGTGATAAGAATAGCGCGCACAATCACAAAAAACTAATTGGTAAAAATGAATCGCTTAATCAGGTTATTGAATTGAACGATGAAAATTGAGTCAAAATAGAATGATTGCTGTGCAATTTAATACGGTTTCCCGGGCAACACCTTGCGGAATGGGAAAAATATGACGTACTCCCGGCTACAGCGTATATCAGATGAGATTATGGTAATTGATGGTCACGCGCCATCTCGCACTTTGGCAAGTCAAAATCCTGCTCGTCAAAATAGCAAATCTTTAAACAGAACAAGCAGTTGATGATTACTTACTTTTTGCAGGTTGTTTGCAAGAAAAGGAATACCTTCAATACGATTTTATCTTTTCATACGGTCTCAAGCTTTCCGTTAATAGCGTTACTTAACGCCTTTCTGGTTGCATGGTTAAGAGTTAAAGCTATAAGTAAACTTATCTATAGACAGTAAACCATTGTTTTAAATGCAGAATTTAAAAAAACAGCTTGAATAAGGTTAAGTCATTCCTATCCATCCCAAATCCCCTTAGTGTAGAACAAGCAATAAGAAAATTGCGCCTCACGTGTAAACCTGTTTTTTCTACTCCAGCAATGGCATAGATAAGCAGTATGTGAATTAAAGAATAATGAAAACTACAAAGGGAAAATGACGTGAAAACATCATTAACTTTACTATCTGCAGGAATCATTTCTGCACTTTCTTCAACCGCCATCCAAGCTAACGATTTGGTCATTAGTGGTGTTATCGATGGACCGTTAAGCGGTGGTGTTCCAAAAGCAGTCGAACTTTTCGTAGTCAATGACATCGCAGATTTATCAGCTTATGGCATTGGTACTGCCAACAATGGTGGTGGTACTGACGGCGAAGAATTTACTTTCCCGGCTGGCACGTCAGCAAGTGCAGGAAGCTATATTTATGTAGCATCTGAAATTGACGGTTTCACCGCATTTTTCGGTTCAGCGCCGGACTATGACACCTCATCAATGGGAATTAACGGTGATGATGCTATCGAGCTTTTCAAAGATGGCAGCGTTATCGATACCTTCGGTGATATCAATACTGACGGAAATGGCACCCCTTGGGAGTATTTAGACGGTTGGGCGTATCGCACGTCAGGTCAAAGCGCTAATGGCGGAAGTTTTGAAGCATCTAACTGGACTTACAGCGGTGTTGACGCGCTAGACGGCTCAACTACCAATGCAGATGCTGCAACACCTTTTCCAGCAGGTACCTTTACTACTGAAGGCGGCGATGTTGTAGAAGTTCCTGAGGAACCTGCTGTTGAGTTAGGTGTATGTGGCGCCGAAGCTACTCTTATCAGTGCTATTCAAGGCAGTGAAAGCAGCTCTGCTGAAGTTGGCAACAGCGTTATTATTGAAGCTATTGTAACTGGCACACGTGCTGGGGGTTTCTTTGTACAGGAAGAAGCTTCTGATTACGATGCTGACGACGCGACGTCTGAAGGCCTATTTGTAGAAGGTACTGTTGATGTTGAAACAGGCAACGTAGTTCGCCTTTATGGTGAAGTAGAAGAAAACTACGGCATGACAACACTAGCCATGGATAGCGACGTAACTGCACTTGATTGTGGAACTGCAGATGCAGTTGCAGCAGTAGAACTATCTATGCCTTACGAGGTTGACCTTGAAACAGTTGAAGGTATGGTTGTTAGCGTTAGTGACGCAACTGTAACTAGCACAAACAACTTGTGGCGTTACGGCGAAATTGTTGTTAGTGACACAATTAAGCGCCAGCCAAGCGACGTAGCGGCTCCTCTATCGGAAGCATATGCGGCGGCTGAAGAAGCGAGCGAAACTAGCCTTCTTACCATCGAAGATAACAGCAGCTCGCAGTACCCTGATGCACTTAATTACTTCCCTACTTTCAGCTACGCTAACGCTATTCGCATTGGTGATACAGTTTCTGCATCTGGCCCGTTAAACTACAGCTTCGGCACATACAGAATTAATCCAAGCGACGTTATCGAAGTAACTTCTTCTCGCGAAGCGAACCCAGTGGTTACAGAAGGCAACCTATCAATTGCCACGTTTAACGTACTTAACTACTTTAATGGCGAAGTAGACGAAAACGGCGACGTAACGTTTGATTATGACCAAAACCGTGGTGCAAACGACGAAGTGGCGTTTGAATTACAACAAGGTCGTATTGTTGAAGCCATCGTTAACCTAAACGCTGACGTTGTTGGCTTAATGGAAATTGAAAACGACGGTTTCGGTGAAGATAGCGCCATCCAATCTCTTGTTGATGCTATCAATGCTGAACTTGGTGAAACTGAACAATATTCATTCATCGCTACCAGTGATGGCAGTGCAATTGGTACTGATGCTATTACTGTAGGCTTGCTGTATAAAGCTTCTGTAGTAACGCCAGAAGGTGACGCGATGGTTGTGGCTATGCCAGAGCAGCAAATTGATGAAGATAGCCTGGCACGTATGCGCCCAAGCCTTCTTCAATCTTTTGTACATGCAGAAAGCAGCAAATCGTTCCTAGTTGCTGTGAATCACTTTAAATCTAAGGGTTCACAGTGTGCTGAAGACGTGGCAGAAGCACCGTCTGAAATCACTACTATTCAAGGCAGCTGTAACGCTCTTCGTGTATCAGCAGCACTCACACTAGGCAATGCGCTAAGTGATGAAAGTCTGCCAGAGCGTAAGGTTATCCTAGGTGACTTAAACGCATATAGCGCTGAAGATCCAGTAGCTGTTCTGACTGATTACACACCTGAAACTCGCGGATACACCATCACTACAGCAGTTAATACAGGCATGGACGAAGGTGAATCAGTTGAAGTTGAAGCTGGGTTTGGTTATCACAACTTGGCTGAAGAGTTCGACGCAGAAGGTTTCTCATATTGGTTCTACGGTACTGAACAAGTGGGTAGTTTAGATCACGTTCTAGCGAGTGAAGCCATGCTTGCAGACGCTATTGATGGCGCGCACTGGAATATCAACTCGGTTGAAGCATATCAGTTACAGTACGATCAAGCACTTCGTTACTACCCTGATGAAGACGGCTACGCGTTCACTGACGTTGGTCCATACAGAAGCTCAGATCACGACCCGTTCATCGCGACTTTCGATTTACAAGCGGATGTAGTTGAAGAAGAAGAAAGTAACGATAGCTCTGGCGGCGCAATGGGAGGAATTCTTGCCCTGCTAGCCGCAGCGATTGGCTTTCGTCGTCGTTCTGCTACTGCTAAAAAGTAAGAAGTAATAGATAAAGCACACGCTTGCTGTGTGCTTTACCCAATAAAAAAGCTGCCTACATTGAGGCAGCTTTTTTGTATTTACGTTATTTTGATAACAGTCTGTATAAACTGCTAGGCTTTCACAGCCACCATTCCTACCAGGTCAGCAGCATTACTGCTTTCTATTTCAATACCAATTCTGGCTATGTACTGATCACGCTTTTCCGCTTGTGTAGGTGATAAATCGCTGCTAGAAAGAAGGGTCGCCGCTTTTGTCGCCGCTTCCATCTGTTCGTCAGATAAATTATCACCTAGATGAATTTGAGTAATAACTTTCAATAAACTAAGCGCGACTTGTTTATCTTTCGGCGAGAGCGTAAGTGCCTGGCGCAAATTATTAAAAGCAGGTAATAACCTGTTTTCCTTATAGTTTACCGCCGCCATTTGCTTAAGCTCTTTTGTTGTAAATTGAATTTCAGTACGCTCGATCGACTCTTGGTTCAGATATTCATTTACTACTTGCGAAGTAAAGGTATCACCTTCGATCTGCTTTCTCAGCTTATCTAAAATACTCACGCAGTGTTCACGCATACCCAGCTCGTGAAACGCTTTCATCTTGTCGAGGCTATCTTCCATCGACAGACCATCAGTAGAAGCAGAGCGTTCTTTCATGAGTTTTTCTGCGCCTTTCTTGTCATCTCGAAGACACAAAACTCGTGCTTTAACTACATCAATCTGTTCGCCCAGTTGAGACTGCATACCTTTTTGCTGTTTCAACTCTTCCAGCTCGGACTCTGCGCGCTTAATATAACGGTCGCCCTCGGCGCTGCCTAAGCTGGTTGCCAAATCAATTGTAGAACGAATAACATTCAAGGTAAGTTGTGGCGAGTCGTGAATAGAGTTTTTGGCGAACTTCGCCATATTCTGTACAGCAGATAGTTGGCCCGCTTTATCGTGGTTCAATCTGGCCAAATCCCATAGCCTTTTATTTCGCTCGATATTGCGTGGCGCCAGTCGACTTGCTTCTTTCATCTGCTCGTAAGCAATATCAAACTGCTCTTTTTCAATAAAGTATTGCGCGAGTAAGTCAAAAGTTAAAAATCGCGTATCGTGGCGCTGTAGTAAGTCGTCAACCAGCAGCTGAGCTTCCTCTAGTTCATCTTGTCGAAGTAACGAGCGAGTTAAACCAATATGCACCCACGCATGATCCATGCTTTGTAATAAGCTTCTAAAATAATCCTCTGCCGTCTGATAATCGCGAAGCTGCAATAAACAATCGCCGATTAACCGTTTTATTCTGGTGTGGTATTCCGAAAGCGAAGGGTCTTTTAACTGGCGCTCCGCGTAGTACATTGCAGTGGAGTAATCCCCCATCTGCATACAGTGAAGCATTTTATGCAGTTTAAGTCTTATTTGAATAAGGTACTCTAACCGCGATTCTATCTTGTTACGCTGAAGAGGTTTTACCCAAAAGTCATCCGGTTGCAATTCTACAATGCAGTTAACCAGTTCAGGCGAGGTCTCTGCACTAAGAAAGATTACCGTGGTGGTGTCGTTGATATGATTGAGGTGTTTAAGTTCTTCAAAAAGATGGAAACCATCTTTATCGTGACTGACATTAAAAGCCAGCAACACAAAGTCGTATTGCCTCGCCGCACAAAGCCTTTTAGCATGAAAGGCATTAAAGGCACTGCTTACATTTTTTATTCCAATCTCATGCAAGGCCGATGTCACAACATCGTGTACAAGCCCCTGGTTATCGATAACCAGTACATGCAAATCTTCTCTTGGGGTTGGGGCAGGTATTTTTTCCAGCATTAACCAATCACTTCTAACGTCTTTTCCCTAAGCGTCGTAATGAATCATTTGTAATTACGACGGCACAATATTGCGCGAGCTCTGCGCGAAAGGCGCTGGCCAGTAATTCTAACCAATTCTTATAATAGCGCGCATGTAGCCTGAGCTTATTATACATAAGTCTTGGGGTTTAGATACAAGTGCATGCCACAACCTACAACAAGCGGCTAACGAGGCGGATCAATAGCGTCGTTTATACTGCCGTTTACCCTAAACCATCCTGCCACAGAGTGACGAGTACGCACTGCAGGTAATACTTCATGGGGGAACTCTTCACTCAAAAAGACAACGAAAGAGCCTTTTGTTGGCAAAACTCTTGTACCAATCTGGTCGCTTTCGTCTGCATATAGCACAAGTTCGCCCCCATCGTTCTTAGTCCAATCTTCATTTAAATAGGCTACGAGAGATAACACACGGTTCCCCTGCCCTTTAAACGCATCTACATGGCGCTTGTAAAATTTACCCGGTTCATAGCACGCAAAGTGACTTTCAAATGAGAAAAGCCCCATAAAAAGAGAGCGATTTATGTATTGCTGCAAGGCCTCACACCAAGATAACCATAGCGCGCCTTCGTCTGAGGAACCTGTAATCCAGCAGATTTCGTCCCCTCTTACCTTTTCCGCCTTTTGATAATTTTCTGCACGACCAATACCAGCGGCTTTGTATTCAGTATCCGAGATTGAACGCTGGCATGACAAAAGTGCTTGTGTAATAAAATCCGGTAATCCATTCTCTTGAACAGAAAAGCCTTTAGCGACTAGATCGTCGACAATATTTTCAAACAACGTTTCATCAAAAACATGTAGAGGCTGATACGACGCAAGTTGTTCTCTATTCATTAGCGTGTTGTTACCTTATAGCAATGCACTAATTATGTTATTAGGTTTAGGTTGGGTACGGTGGAAATTAGCGAACTTATACGCGGGGTTTTGCGTGGTGGCAATTGCATGTACTCATATTTTGCGCGTTATTTTTTTATCGACAAAAGAAAAAATATTTGTCGCTATAATTGGTGTAGCGAAATCGCACGCTTCTTGCTTACTTTGTTTTAATTAGGGACTGTTGACCTTTAGTTTTCGAATTTTGGTCTACATGAAAGCCTTTTAAGCGCTAGACAGTCCAGCAAAGCTAGTGGGCTAAGTTAATCAATAAGTAAAACTATATTCTGATCACTACAAATGTTCGAAAGAAATTACTTATTGCTACTTAGTAACACTAATACTACAAATGTAGCGCGCGAACTGTAATAAACAGTTGAAAAACCGATTACATCACGGTTTAGTAGAAATCTACGTAAAACACGTATAAGAAATTTTTAGCAATAAGAGTAACCCATGAGTCAAGATCAAACACAAATAGAAGAAACGGAACACCATCTAGACTTAAGAAACTTGAGACTGGACGACTACAACGATGTGAAAGCGTTAATGGATGAGGTATACGCCAACGTTGGGGGCGCGTGGCCTTACTCTAATTACAAAGCTCAAGTTACAACGTTTCCCGATGGCCAAATATGCATAGAAGACAAAGGCAAAGTGGTCGCATTTGCCATTTCAGTGATTGTAGATTATGACCAGTTTGGGGATAAACACAGCTACGATGAAATTACGGGTGATGCTTATTTGACCACACACGATCCTAACGGTGATGTGCTTTATGGCGTTGAGGTAATTGTATCACCTGAATACCGTGGGCTTCGTTTGGGACGGCGTTTATATGAAGCGCGCAAAGAACTCTGCCGCAATCTTAATTTGAAATCCATCATGGCGGGCGGTCGAATTCCGAATTACAAAAATCACGCGCATGAATTGTCGCCTTATGAGTACATTGAACAAGTAAAACTTAAAGATATATACGACCCCATTTTAACTTTCCAACTCTCAAATGGGTTTGAAGTAAAACAGGTAATGTCGGCTTATCTTCCAGAAGATGAAGCCTCTCAAGGTTACGCAACGTTGCTTCAATGGCACAATATATATTACGAACCGGGCACACCGTCTCTCATCGCCAGTAGAAAAACCAGCGCCCGTATCGGGTGTATTCAGTGGCAAATGCGTTATTTCAATAATGTTGAGGAGCTCCTACAGCAAGTAGAGTATTTCGTCGACGCGTTATCTGACTACTCGTGTGACGTTGCCCTCTTTCCTGAATTTTTCAACGCGCCGTTGATGGGCTTAAGCCCTTCTGATTCATCAATTGACGCGATTTGGCATTTGGCCACCTATACCGATGAGATCCTCACGGCGGTGTCCCATTTAGCCGTGTCGTATAACATCACGATTATCGCGGGTTCTATGCCTGTGGTAGAAGAGGAAGAGCTCTACAACGTGAGCTACATTTGTAAACGCGACGGGACCATAGAGAGCCAATATAAGTTGCACCCTACTCCCCACGAGAAAGAAGATTGGATCATGAAAGGGGGCAATAGCCTTAAAACCTTCGATACCGATTTCGGTAAAATTGGTGTATTGATTTGTTACGACGTGGAGTTTCCAGAACTTGCACGTATTCTTGCCGATCAAGAAATGCAGATTTTGTTTGTACCATTTTGGACAGACACTAAAAATGGCTACTTACGTGTGCGCCGCTGTGCACAAGCCCGTGCAATTGAAAACGAATGCTACGTGGCAATTGCAGGCAGCGTAGGTAACCTACCTAAAGTTGATAATGTAGACATTCAGTATGGCCAAACTGCGGTATTCTCCCCCAGTGATTTTGCTTTCCCACATGACGCAATTGTCTCTGAAACCACGCCAAATACAGAAATGACGCTAATTGTTGATTTGGATTTGGATAAACTGACCAAGCTTCAAAATGAAGGTTCAGTGCGCAACTACCTGGATAGAAGACGGGATTTGTATCGCGTTGAGTGGATTGGCGATAAGCAATAACGCCAAGGGTTAACGCAATTTTAACTTTTTGTGGCTTATGTATAATTGACATTCAACATAAGCCATAGAATTTCCTTTAATTTAGCGATAACATGCTTATGCGCGCAAATATAAATGTGTTGTCTTCTTATTGAATTAAGCATGTTAATGCAGTGAAGAGAACACTACATAACGAGACTATTAATTTACTATGGCAAATAATTCGAAAAACGATGAGTTCCCAACCATTAGATTGGATGAGGAAGACCGTCGTGATTATCAAACCAAACGTCAGGCAGCTCCAACAAAGACAACGCCTCCGCCGTCATCTTCCCCTTCCGCCAACCGTCAGCCTTCTGGTAGCGGAAACGGTAATGGAATCTGGGTTGTATTAGTTGCCGTTATCGCTTTAGCGGCGTGCGGTGGTTGCTATTACCTGTACACCCTGCTTGAGCATCAAAAAGCAGTTGCTGAGCAAGCGGAACAACGCATTTTGCAACTAGAAAACAAGCTATCTGCCACCGGTGAAGAAATCGGCGAATCTACCGTAGCCTTACAAGTTAAAGTCACTGAGCTGACAAATAAAACAAACGAGCTATGGGAGCAAATGGATAAGCTGTGGGCATCGGCTTGGCGTCGCAATCAGCAAGAAATAGCTGATCTTGGCGACCGCGTGGGCAATGTTCAGAATTCGTTGAACAAAAATATCAGTTCAGTTTCAGAAAACGTTAAATCGCAAGCAGCAGCCATTGGTTCTGTGAAAAATCAGCTCGCGTCATTAGCTGACGAACTGCTAGCTGTTAATGTTCAACTTGAGCAAGCAGCAAGTGACAAACAAAGTGCTCAGCAAAGCGTGCGCAATTTAACCGACAAGCTGTCAGTGCTAGTGCAACGCAACACCACATTGTCGGGGCGCATTACCAGCCTAGAAAATGAAATTCGCGATATTGCCACCAAAGTCGTGTCAAGTGGCAGCTCGACGGGTGGTAGCGGTTCTGCTCCCTCGCCTACGGGTAATTAATAGCAAACATCACTTGGTGTAAAAACAGTCAAACGACCGCAACAAGCACTGTTTAATGAGTAAAAAAGAAAGGGGCGAATCGCCCCTTTCTTTTTGCCGTGATAGTATTGCACTCTTTTTAAAATCTATAGGACTTAATGCGCAATGAGTGACCAAGCGCCCAAACGTTTAAATAAATATATCAGCGACACTGGCCTTTGTTCTCGCCGTGAAGCCGATAAACTCATTGAGCAAAACCGCGTTACCGTTAACAACCAACCGCCGGAACTTGGCACCAAAGTGGGGCCTGGCGATACCGTAAAAGTAGACGGAAAAGTGGTTGGTGCCGTTGCATCAGACAAGTCAGACCGCGTATACATTGTTTACAACAAACCCATTGGTATTACCTGCACCACAGAGCGCCATGTAAAAGGCAACATTATTGATGCTATCGGTCACAAAGAGCGAATTTTCCCTGTAGGGAGGTTAGATAAACCTTCTGAAGGGTTAATCATACTCACCAGCGATGGTGACATCGTAAATAAAATCCTGCGTGCTGAAAATGCCCATGATAAAGAGTATGAAGTTACGGTGAATCAACCCATAAGTGAGCGCTTTGTTAATCGTATGGCACGCGGTGTACCGATCCTTGGCACAGTGACTAAACCTTGTGTGGTAAAGCCTACCGGTAAAAATAAGTTTAGCATCATTCTAACTCAGGGGCTTAATCGACAAATTCGCAGAATGTGTGAGTTTTTAGGTTACGAGGTCACGAAACTTAAGCGAACTCGCATTATGCACCTTGAACTTGGTTCATTAAAACCTGGTCAGTGGCGTAATTTGACAAGCCGTGAACTCGCTATAATGCAAAACGCGGTTCGCACTTCAAGTAAAACAGCTAGCAATGCCGAGTTGCGTAAATAAATGAAACTACTACATTTAGTAGTAGTTGGTTGAAAACACAATTTAAAACTTTAAAAAACGGACATTATCACTTTTTTTCGGTAAAGGATTTCCCACCGAGCACTGAAATATTGGCTACTTACGATGTTACTTTCGTAGTGGCCTCTGTTGTTATTGCGATTTCTGCTTCTCTTATCTCTTTCGTACTGTCGGCAAAGATGTCGCAGACAGAGCTACAGAACGAGCGTTCTTTTTGGTCGCTGGCTTCGGCGTGCTTCCTCGGTTTCGGCATTTGGGCAATGCATTTTGTCGGAATGCTGGCTTATCAGCTGCCCCTTGCAGTTTCCTATGGCCCGTTTGTTACATTGCTGTCGGTTTTACCCGCTATTCTTGCGAGTATCGTTGTGATGAGCAAACTGCCACACAAAGCTAACTCGCTCTGGCTCAGAAGCTTATATATGGGCCTTGGTATAGGCAGCATGCACTATATTGGCATGATGGCAATGCAGATGGATGCCATCATGGCTTATGACGGCTGGTACTTCTGTCTATCAATAGTGGTTGCCGTAGGCTTAGCTGGTATAGCGTTAAAAACCCATGAATACGTGACCACGTCTCAGCTGCGAATTACTAAGCAAATTGTTCCTGCAATCATTATGGGCTGCGCTATATCCGGTATGCATTACACCGGAATGCTGTCTATGCACGTGTATGCATTGCCCTCAACGCAAATTTTGCGAGAGCCGGAAACAAAGAACCTCGCTTATCTGGTCATGCTAATGGTGATGCTTTTCGCGTTTACCATCCTTATCTTTATTGAATTGCGAGCCCGTACTCTTCTGTTGGAGCGCTATAACGCGGTGTTAAATACTGTTCAGGAAGGCGTACTGACCTTTAACAATGCAGGAAAGGTTGAATTCGCAAACCCTGTCGCGCTAAGCATGTTTGGACTTGATGCTTTTACACCTCAAACTGTCCATATAAGAGAACTTGTAAGCCCTTCTCAGCACGTACATGAGCCACTCCTGATTGGATTGAAAAAAGCAGCAAGAAATAGCGCAGTACATCATATGCCACTAACGCTAGATGGGATAAGAAAAAGCGGTAAGATGTTCCCTTTAACATTGCGCATCAACCTGCTCCCAGGCAATGACATATCCTATGTGTGTACGGTGAAGGATTTATCTGATGTCAAAAATCAGGAGGTCTTTGCTCAAACGGTATTTGACGCGCTACCCAATATGCTGATTGTCAAACGTGCCGACACCCTTTCTATCACCCACGTAAATGACGCGGGAAGCAAAATATTAGGTGCTGATAAAGCCTCTCTCGTCGGGTTATCAGATTTTGATATTTTCGACGAGACAGAAGCTAAAAAATTCATTTCGGCCGACAAACAATTGCTTTCGAGCTCTGAAAAGCAAAACGTAAACGAGTTCGAGCTCAACGTTGACGGCGTAACGCGCTTTTTTGAAACAAAGAAGATCGTAATTGATGATAATTACGGTAAGCCGCAATACATCTTGGCGCTTTCTGAAGATGTAACCAAGTGGCGTGAGGCCCAGCATACACTTAAAACACTAAACAGACGTATGTCTATGGCCGCAGATGCTGCTCACATAGGCGTGTGGGAATGGGACACTTCCACTAACGAGCTCATTTGGGACGATTGGATGCATAAAATTTACAGTGTCTCCAAGGCGGGGTTTAGTGGCCAATTTAGTGACTGGGAAAGTACGGTCCACAGTGACGATATCGTTAACGTAAAGAAAAAGATTAATCAGGCAATACAGGAAAGATCAGGCTTTCATGCGACCTTTCGGGTAAAAGCGGCAAGCGACAAGTACCGCCACATAAGTGCGTATGGACGTATAGAAGGCAACAAGATGTTTGGTATCAATGTTGATATTACCGAACAAGTGGAGGCTGAGCAGCAAATTAGGAAGCTAGCGAATAGCGATACGTTAACGGGTTTAGCCAATAGACTTGCACTTTCTAGCTACATGCGTAATGAGCTTGCTCGCTTAGAGAGAAACAATAAACTGTGTACTCTCTTATATTTGGATCTCAATCGATTTAAGCCAATTAATGACGAGTATGGGCACACGACAGGTGATGAAGTATTAGTCGAGCTTGCACAAAGGCTTCAGTCAATGTGCCGCGTGTATGACATTGCTTCGCGCGTTGGCGGTGACGAATTTATCGTTGTTATCACAGAGCTAAACAAGGATATTAGCGTAGAAGCATTAAAGACACGATTAGCTAAAAACCTGACCCAACCTATTTCCACAGCTCATGGTACGTTCAGTGTTGGCGTCAGCATTGGTCATGCAAGTTACCCTATTGAGGGAAAGACTTTAGAAGAACTCATATTTGTTGCTGATGAAAGGATGTTCGAGGATAAGAAGCTAAACAGCAATTAATCTTATCCTTTTACGCTTACCCTATTTCGTCAGGTGGCTAACATCTCGAATAAGCACTGCACAAACGAAGTTACTATATCACTTCGTAAAAAAAAAGCGCCCATTGGGCGCTTTTCTTGAAACCTAGTCTTATCGACGTAGACCTAGACGCTTGATAAGGTCAAGGTAACGCTCAGCGTTCTTGCC
>LUMJ01000292.1_pt1 | contig 15081 bp, 21 predicted proteins | sample 729631 | NCBI WGS metagenome assembly LUMJ01 (sample SAMN03860266, study PRJNA289734) | marine metagenome | biome: seawater column; feature: ocean; material: water; isolation source: Red Sea water column Station 22 - depth 500m | place: Saudi Arabia: Red Sea | collected 2011-10-15 | depth 500 m | reverse complement strand
CTAGAATATTTGGTCCAGTTACAAGAGAGTTGCGATCAAAAGGGCAAACAAAAATACTATCACTTGCTCCTGAGGTTTTATGAAGAATATGATTAAAAAAGGAAATCAAGTAGAAATACTTACTGGAAAAGATAAAGGAAAAAAAGGTGAGGTAATTGAAATATTGAGACAGAAAGACAGAGTAAAGGTTAAAGGTATTAATATTGTTAAAAAACATGAAAAAACTACAAAAGAGAAAAAAGGTGGAATTATATCGAAAGAAAATTTTATACATATTTCTAATTTAAAAAATTTAGACTCGACAAAGAAGGAAGAAAGTAAAACAAAGGCAAATAAATGACACCAAGACTTAAAGAACAATACGAAAAAAAGATTGTTGAAAGTATTCAAAAAAAATTTTTGTTAAAAAATAAACTTATGGTTCCCAGGTTATTAAAAATTGTATTAAATATGGGCCTTGGTTCTGATGCTAGTGACAAAAAAAAGATTCAAAATTGTATAGAAGATATGTCATTAATAGCGGGACAAAGAGCTGTTATTACAAAATTTAAAAAATCCATTTCAAATTTTAAAACCAGAAAAGGAGCTACAGCTGGAGTTAAAGTTACGTTAAGAAAAAATAAAATGTATGAGTTTGTCGATAGACTTGTAAATATTGCTTTACCGAGAATTAAGGATTTTCAAGGTTTAAGTTTAGACGGATTTGATAAATCTGGCAATTATAGTTTTGGTATTAAAGAACATATTATTTTTCCTGAAATTAACTTTGATAAGGTTGATCGAATTAGAGGAATGGATATTACTTTAGTAACAAGTGGAAAAGATAGAGAAAGAACATTAGCATTATTTGAATTGATGAATTTTCCCTTTAACAGAAAAAATATTAAAAAAGATAATTGAAAATATGGCAAAAACTAGTTCAATACAAAAAAACTTAAAAAGAATTAAACTTGTAAAAAAATTCTCGAAAAAACGCGAAGCATTGAAGAAAATTATAAAAAATAAAAAACTACCATTGGAGGAAAGATTTAATGCACAATTAAAGCTTGCTAAACTTCCAAGAAACTCAGCAAGAACAAGAATCAGAAATCGATGTGAAATAACAGGTCGACCGCATGGAGTTTATAGAAAACTTAAAATTTCTAGAATCGCTCTTAGAGAATTAGCGTCTGCTGGAAAAATACCCGGTATGACTAAATCAAGTTGGTAAATTAAATGGAGATAAATAAATGACTTTTGTAGACCCAATTGGCGATATGATTTCAAGAATAAGAAATGCTCAAATGAGATTATTAAATAATGTGAAAATACCAAGCTCAAAATTTAGAGAAAAAATTTTGGAGGTTTTAAAAAAAGAAGGATACATTTCAGATTATAAATTATTATCTGATACCAAGAATAAAAATAGTTTATCTGTAGATTTGAAATATAATAATGGTTTACCTGTTATTAAGGAAATTAAAAGAGTCTCCAAACCAGGCAGAAGAATATACGCAAGAGCCACTAGCATTCCTAAAATTCAAAATGGGTTTGGCTTAGCTATTGTGTCTACTCCTCAAGGAGTTATGTCTGACAATGAAGCAAGAATCAAAAAAGTTGGTGGAGAAATTATTTGCAGAGTGTTTTAAACTATTATGTCTAAACTTGGAAAAAAACCTATTCAAATACCAAATAACACTAAAATAAAAGTGGAAACTGGTAAATTAATATTAACTGGGCCAAAGGGGTCAAAGGAATTATCTATAAATGACAAAATTTTTACTGCTTCTGTATCCAAGGACAACAATCTAATTTTGGAGTTAATAAAAAATAACGAATCATCGAATATGTTATGGGGTACCACAAGAAGTATTCTAAACAATGCGATTATAGGTGTAAGTTCTGGACATGAAAAAATACTTGAGTTAACAGGAGTCGGATTTAGAGCAATGTTAAAAGGCAATGCCTTAAATCTACAATTAGGGTTTAGTCATGATACAACATACGAAATTCCAGCGAACATTAAAATTTTGGTTGAAAAACAGACTGTAATTAAAATTAGTGGCATCGATAAAGATCTGGTTGGCAAAGTTGCCTCGGAAATCAAGAAACTTAAACCAGTTGAGCCTTATAAAGGAAAAGGAATAAAAGAGCGTGGTCAATTTGTTTTAAGAAAAGAAGGTAAGAAAAAATAAAATGAGAAATTTAACATATAAAAAAAGGGTACAAAGAATTAGAAAAAAACTCAAAAAAAATAATGAGAGTAGATTTAGATTATCTGTTTACCGATCTAATCGAAATATTTCTGCTCAAATTATTGATGACAAAAATAACAAGACTTTAGTCTCCGTGTCATCGCTAGGACACAAAACTACAGGAAAAAATAAAAAAAGTGACTTATCAAATTATATTGCCGAATTAATATCAAAAAAAGCATCGGAGAAAAAAATTACTAATATTTATTTTGACAGAGGTGGCTATAAATATCATGGAAGAATAAAAATTTTTGCTGAAGTGTTAAGAAAAAATGGTTTAATCTTTTAGGTAATTTTATGAATAATCTTGAATTTAAAGATAAACTTGTATCAATTAATAGAATAACTAAAGTTGTCAAAGGAGGAAGAAGATTCGCTTTTTCAGCCTTAGTTGTTGTGGGTGATCAATCAGGTTCTATTGGAGTTGGTCAGGGTAAAGCAAAACAAGTACCTGATGCGATTAAAAAAGCTACCGAAACAGCAAAAAAGAATTTGTTTAAAATTCCTCTGCGGGAGGGCAGAACTTTACATCATGACGTCTTGCAAAAAGACGGAGCCGGAAAAGTTTTATTGCGATCAGCACCTTCCGGAACAGGAATAATAGCAGGCGGACCTATAAGAGCAGCATGTGAAGTACTTGGTATTCGCGATATAGTAGCAAAATCAATGGGATCATCTAATCCTATAAATGTATTAAGAGCATGCATAAAAGGACTAAAGAGTCAAAGTTCGCCTAAATCAATCTCTATATTAAGAGGAAAAAAAATTGCAGAGATTACCAAACAAAAAGAATCAAAATAATAAAATGAAATTAAATACATTAAACACAAAAACTATGATTAAAAAAAAGAAGCGACTAGGTAGAGGGATTGGATCTACAAAAGGAAAAACTTCTGGTAGAGGACACAAAGGTCAAAAATCAAGATCCGGTGTAGCAATTAAAAGTTTCGAGGGTGGTCAAATGCCATTATATAGGAGACTTCCGAAAAGAGGTTTTAGAACTATAAAAAATAAAAAAAACGTTGCTAAGATTAATTTATCAAAGATTCAGAAAATTCTAGAAAAAAAGTCACATTTTTCCAATGGTAAAGTAAATTTATCGTCTTTGCAAAAAGTTAACTTACTTAACAAAAAATATAAAAAATTAAAACTGCTTGGCTCTGGCGATATAAAAGAAAAGTTTGATGCAGAAGTAAATTTTATTTCCTCTTCTGCAAAAAAAAAGATAGAAAAGTTAGGTGGAAAAGTTACGTTGATTAAATAATAAAAAGTTACAATTAATTTGCTAAATGAAAGATAAAAATTCAAGTTCTGGTTTCTTTTCTAAAGATAATGATTTAAGAAATAGAATCTTATTTACAATTTTAATTCTATCAATCTATAGACTTGGTACCTATATACCTCTGCCTGGAATAGATTCTCAATCCTTACAAACCTTAATGGAATCAAATCAAAAAGGTCTATTGGGAATGTTCAATGTTTTTTCAGGAGGAGCTGTGAAAAGAATGGCGATATTTGCTTTAGGAATTATGCCATACATTTCTTCTGCTATTATAATTCAATTATTAACTGGTACTTCTGATTATTTTAAAAATCTAAAAAACCAAGGTGAGGTTGGAAGAAGAAAGATTACTCAATATACTCGATACGGTACCGCACTATTAGCTACTATACAAGGATACGGTGTGTCAGTTGGTCTTGAAAATTCCTCAAATGTTGTAATAGAACCTGGCGGGTTCTTTAAATTAACGACAGTAATAACTTTAGTAGCCGGAACAATTTTTTTGATGTGGTTGGGTGAACAAATTACACAAAGAGGAATAGGTAATGGAATATCCTTAATTATATTTTCAGGAATTGTTGCTGAAATTCCACGAGCGCTAGCTACTACTTTTGAATTAGGCAGAACAGGAGCTTTGTCTGCTACAACAATCCTATTTATATTTATTTTATTGCTGGGGACTGTTGCCTTTATTGTTTTTATTGAAAGAGCGCTGCGGAAAATTTTAATAAATTATCCAAAAAGACAAATGGGACAAAAAATTTATGGAGGAGAATCATCACATTTACCTCTAAAAATTAATACCGCTGGTGTTATACCTGCAATTTTTGCCTCTGCATTATTACTTTTACCAGTTACTTTTTCAAATTTTGGTACATCGGATTCTGAATTATTTTTAACTTTTTCTTCTTTATTTTCCCAAGGAAAACCGTTGTACATGTTATTGTATGCGTCTGGAATAATATTTTTTGCTTTTTTTTATACGTCAATTGTTTTTAATCCAAAGGACACTGCGGAAAATTTGAGAAAACATGGTGGTTATATTCCCGGTATTAGACCTGGTGAAAATACTGCTTATTTTATAGAAGAAATATTAACAAGATTAACTACTATTGGAGCTCTATATTTGACATTAGTTTGCTTAATGCCAGAATTTCTAATTTCGAAATATCCAATTCCATTTTATTTAGGAGGAACTTCAGTATTAATAGTAGTTGTTGTCGCAATGGATACAGTTTCCCAGATACAAACCAGATTAATGAGTCAGCAATATCAGTCTCTAATTAAGAAAACAAAATTTGGAAGGTAATAAAAAAGTGAATATCGTAATGTTTGGGCCGCCAGGTGCAGGAAAAGGAACTCAGTCCGAAAATTTAGTTAGAGATTTTAATTTATTCAAAGTTTCCACTGGAGATCTACTTAGAGAAGAAGTTAAAAATAAAAGTTCACTGGGCATAAAAATAAAAGATATAATTGATAAAGGTCAATTAGTATCAGACGATATTATTGATAATTTAATAGAAAAAATTTTATCTAATAAAAATTATTTTAATAAGTTAATTTTTGATGGTTATCCAAGAAATTTAAATCAGGCAAAAAATTTGGACTCAGTAATCAAAAAGCATAATCAGAGAATTTCCTGTGTATTAAGTTTAAAAATTGAAAAAGATATTATAATAAAGAGAATTCTTGGTAGAATAACATGTTCTAAATGTAACTTAACTTTTAATGAATATTTCTTCCCCCCAACTGAGGAAAATCATAAGTGTGATTTGAAATTTTTGACAAAAAGATCTGATGATAATGAACATACAGTAGAAAACAGATTAGAAACCTATACTAAAAAAACTCTGCAAATTTTAGATTATTATCAAAATCAAAAACTATTATATGAAATTGATGGAATGGGCGATATTTCAAATATTTACAAGGAAATACGTCAAATTATCCACTCTTTAGATACTTGACTTTGCTTGATCTATTTATATAAATAGCGTTTTTAGATTAAAAATTTCAATAAAAGTATGGCGCGTATAGCTGGTGTAAATATTCCCCAAAACAAGGTTGTGCATGTGGCTTTGACATATATACATGGTATTGGCCAAAAATTTTCAAATGAAATATGTACAAAGTTAAATATTTCAAAAAATAAGAGAGCAAATACACTTACAGAAGATGAGGTTTTAAAAATAAGAGAATTTATCGATAAAAATTACAAAGTTGAAGGCGATCTTAGGCGAGAAGTATCTTTAAATATAAAGCGCTTGGTTGATTTAGCCACATATCGAGGATCAAGGCATAAAAAGAAATTACCCGTTAGAGGACAGAGAACTCATTGTAATGCAAGAACAAGAAAAGGTAAGGCTATAGCTATAGCAGGAAAAAAATTAACCCCACTTAAAAAATAATTTCATGGAAAAAACTAAAAATAAAAAAAAGGAAGATTCTGTTAATGAAACTGACGAAAAAGTAACAAAAGTTAAAAAATCTAAAAAGAAAATTAAGAAACATATTACAACTGGAATTGCTTACGTGCATGCAACTTTTAATAATACAATTGTTACTATAGCAGATGATAGTGGTAATGTAGTTGCGTGGTCTTCAGCTGGATCAAAAGGTTTTAAGGGTTCAAGAAAATCCACTCCTTATGCCGCACAAATTGCAGCAGATGATGCTGCTTCAAAAGCTCAAGAACATGGATTAAAAACCTTAACAGTAAAATTAAAAGGACCAGGCGCAGGAAGAGAAACTGCTTTAAGAGCATTACAATCAAGAGGATTTAAGATTTTAACAATAAGAGATAAAACACCAATGCCTCATAATGGTTCAAGACCTCCAAAAAAAAGGAGAGTATAAAAAAAATGAAAAATACAATAATAGATAAAAATTGGAAATCTTTAATCAAACCAAGGAAGTTGAATGTTAAAAGTAATGAAGATAAATCAATTACTACAGCTATAGCAGAACCTTTAGAAAAGGGATATGCACTTACCATTGGTAATTCTTTGAGGAGAATTTTACTTTCTTCTATACAAGGCTCTGCGGTTACTGCTGTACAAATAGATGGAGTTCTTCATGAATTTTCATCTATAAAAGGTGTCCGTGAAGATGTAACTGATATTGTACTAAATGTTAAATCTTTATCACTAAAAGTTATGTCTGATGGTCCAAAAAAATTAATATTAGATGCAATGGGACCAGGAGAAATTAAAGCTAAAGATATCCAACCAAATTCTGAAGTTTTAATTCTAAATCCGGATTTAGTATTATGTCATCTAGACGAAAATACAAAATTTCATATGGAGCTTATTGCTAATACTGGAAAAGGATACCGTCCAGCTGAAAAAAACAAAATAGAAGATTCACCTTTAGGATTGATTACAATTGATGCACTTTTTAGTCCAGTAAAAAAAGTTTCTTATTCAATAGAAAACGCCAGAGAAGGAAAATCTTTAGATTATGATAGATTAATAATGAATATCGAGACTGATGGTTCCGTTACAGCCGAAGATGCTCTTGCTTATGCTGCCAGAATATATCAAGATCAATTATCATTATTTATAAATTTTGATGAACCTAAAGTAATCGAAAAAAAGCCTAAAGTTGTAGAACCAGAATTTAATAAAAATTTATTAAAAAAAGTTGATGAACTTGAATTATCAGTTCGCTCTATGAATTGCTTAAAAAATGATAACATAATTTATATTGGCGATTTGGTTCAAAAAACCGAACCAGAGATGCTTAGAACACCAAATTTTGGAAGAAAATCCCTTAATGAGATTAAAGAAGTGTTAAATTCTATGTCCCTTTATTTAGGAATGGAAATTCCAAATTGGCCTCCAGATAATATAGCTGAATTATCAAAAAAGCTTGAAGAGAACATATAATATATGAGACATAAGTTAGGTTATAGAAAATTAAACAGAACAACAGAACATCGCAAAGCTTTATTTATGAACATGCTTAATTCACTTATAAAGTATGAACAGATTACAACAACTTTACCTAAAGCAAAAGAATTAAAGCCTAAAATTGATAAAGTTATTACCTTAGGAAAAAAAAACAATTTACAGTCAAAAAAAAATTTATTTTCAAAATTACAAGATAAGTCATCTGTAGATAAATTATTAAAGACATTATCCCAAAGATATGAAAAACGAAAAGGTGGTTATAGCAGAGTTATTAGGGCCGGTTTTCGTTATGGTGACGATGCCCCTATGGCTATAATTGAATTAGTTGATAGAGACGTTGAGGCAAAAAAAGTAGATATAAAGAAAAAACCAGAAGAAGCAACAAAACCGGCAACAGAATCTAAAGCAAAAGTTACAGATAAAAAAACTAAATCAAAAAAGTAGATTATTTATGACAGTTTTTATGTTGCTTTAACAAGCGGCATGAAATTATAACTCTTTATGGAAAAAATATTTTCAGTAGAAAATGACTTTGTCAATGCCCGTTTGGATAGATGGTTCAAAAAAAATGTATGTAATGCTCCTCAATCACTAATAGAAAAAATTATAAGAAAAGGTAAGATTAAAGTAAATAATAAAAAAAAGAAGAGTTCTTACAAACTTCAGAAAAATGATCTGATTTTTATCTATAATTTTAATTTTTTAATAAGAAAAAACAAAAAAATTACAACAAAGTATACAGCTACTAAAAAAGAATTGTCATTTACATCAAGTTTGGTTATCGAAAATAATGAAAACTTTGCTGTAATAAATAAGCCAGCCGGAATTGCAGTTCAATCTGGCACAAAATCAAGAAGAAATATTCTAGATATATTAAGAAATACTAGAGAATTTGAAGGCTATTCACCTTATTCGGTACATAGAATTGATAAAGAAACTACTGGAGTTCTTATTGTGGCTAAAAATCGTAAGTATGCGCAATTATTTACATCATTATTTCGTATAAGGAAAATTCATAAGACATATTTGGGTATTGCTGTAGGTGAATTGCAAAAAAACAAGGGAACATTTATAGATGAATTATTCCATTACGAAGGAGAAAAAAAAGTTAAAACTAAAGCTATTACACACTTCACTGTATTAGATTCCAATAACAATTATTCATTATTAAAACTAAGTCCGGAAACTGGCAGAAAACATCAATTAAGAAAACAGCTCTTAATTCATGGTTGTCCAATTTTAGGAGATTCTAAATATAACATGGCATCACATCCAATAAAAAAAAATACGCTCATGTTACATGCTCATAAAATTAATTTCTCTATTAATGGAATAAGATATAATTTTGTCGCTGAACCGCCGTCTGCTTTTAAAAAAATTCTTAATGAAAAATATTTAAAAATTTTTTAATAATAATTTTTTCAATATTATCATAATTTTTTATTCCCATATCTTTTAAACTGGTGACGCCTCTATCTTTAATACCACAAGGTATAATTCCATTATATTTAGATAAATCATTAGATACGTTTAATGAAAAACCATGATAGGCAATCCATTTTTTAACTCTGACTCCTATAGCTGCAATTTTTCTAGAATTTTTTTCTTTGTCGACCCATATACCAATATTTCTAGAATCATTATAAGATTCTAGTTTATATTCTTTAAGTGTCTGTATAATGCAATTCTCAATTTTACTGATTAGTTTTCTAATATCTTTTTCTCTTTTATTTAAATTTAGCACAAAATAAACTACTTTTTGACCTGGTGAATGATGCGTGTATTTTCCCCCTCTGTTCGTTTTGATTACAGGTAAGCTTTTATCTAATAAATCTTTTTCATTAGCACTTGTTCCAGCTGTGTATACTGAGTTGTGTTCTAAAACCCATAAAAATTCACCTTTTTTACCTACAAAAACATCATGAACTCTTTTTTCAAGTATTTTCATAGATTTTATATAATCAATTGGTTTTACGCTATTTTTAACTTCAATATTCATTTTACATTTGTGATTTTAAAAAAAATCAACTAAACAGTTTCACAATTACTTAAATAAAGTACATTTATGACTTTAACAAAAGATATAGCAGATAAAAAAGTTAATTTTGAGTTTAATAAAGAATTCATCAATCTTTTTAGTAAAAAAATTAAAGATAATGATACTGATTTTTTAAATCGTACTTTAAAGGAGCTTCACCCAGCAGATTCTGCCGATATAATTGAAAACTTAATACCTGAAAGTCGATCAAAACTTATTGAATTAGAAGGATTCAATTTAGACCCCGAAATTTTTATCGAATTAAATGAATCTATTCAAACTGAAATATTTATACTTTTATCAATAGAATCTGTAGTTAACATCTTAAAACATCTAGAGTCAGATAATGCACTAAAAATCTTAGAAAATTTAGATGAAAGCAAGAAAAATACAGTACTAGGTAAACTTCCGCCAAAAAATAGATTTTTATTACAGGAAGGTCTTAGTTTTCCTGAAGATTCAGCTGCCAGAATTATGCAAAGAGAATTCACTGCAATTCCAAGCAATTGGTCTGTGGGTCAAACAATAGATTACCTAAGAGAAAATAAAGATTTACCGGAGGAGTTTTTGGAGATATTTATTGTAGATAGTAATTTCAAACCTATCGGCACTGTCCCTTCATCAAAAATCTTAAGAACACCAAGAGATTCTAAAATGAGCTCAATAATGAATGAAATGCAGGTCTTAATACCTGTTAATATGGATAAAGAAGAAGTTGGTCATATTTTTGAAAACTATAATTTATTTTCCGCGGGAGTTGTTGATAAAGAAAATAAATTGGTTGGTATGATTACTGGTGATGACGTTTTTACTGTTTTGAAAGAAGAGGCAGAGGAAGATGTTTTAAGACTCGCTGGAGTAGGTGATGAAGAAATTACTGATAGTGTTTTGCAAAAAACAAAAAGGAGATTTAGTTGGCTTCTACTTAATTTATTTACTGCATTATTAGCTACATGGGTAATTAGTAAATTTGGCGCTACAATCGAACAAATGGTAGCACTAGCATTTCTGATGCCAATAGTTGCTTCAATGGGAGGAAATGCTGGCATGCAAACATTAGCAGTTACTATTAGAGCTTTAGCAACTAAAGAATTATCTTCAGGAAACTTTGGCAAGATTATAACTAAAGAATTTATTATAGGAATTTTGAACGGAATTATTTTTGCAATAATAACTGGACTAATAGTTCAATTATGGTTTCGTGAAATAAATTTATCAATCTTAATTGCTGCATCTATGGTGCTAAATATGATAGTTGCTGGATTATTTGGTATATTAGTTCCAGTCTCACTTAAAAGGTTTAATATTGATCCTGCGATAGCATCAAGCGTTTTTGTTACCACGATTACGGACGTCATTGGATTCCTATCTTTTTTGGGTTTAGGTGCTTATTTTTTTTATGGTTAAATATTATCAATTAACCTAGTTGTGCCCAGATAGTAAGCTATAAAAATTTTATATTTCCTTTTTTTTTTAAATGGTATTATCAATTTATTAACATCAAGGACTTTTATGTAATCAATTTTTCTTACACCGATGTTATAAATAATTTCTTTTAGTTTTTTTAAAGAAAATTTATTTTTGATTAAATCTTGCTTTTTATTAGTTAAAAGTTTAAAAATTTTAGAAGCAATTATTCTTTCTTTTGAAGATAATAAATAATTTCTCGAGGAAAATGCTACTCCATTTTTTTCTCTAATAGTTTTACATGGAATTACTTTAGTTTCAGAATGATTTTTTTTTATAAAATCATTAATGATTATTAATTGTTGCATATCTTTTTCACCAAAAAATACTTTTTTTGGTCTAATGATTTTTATAAATCTGTCAATAACATCAACTACCGCTTCAAAATGACCGGGTCTATATTTTCCACATAATTTTTTTCCAAATGGATTTATTTTAATATTTTTATTTATCCCCTTAGGATATATTTGCTTTTCTGTTGGCAAATAAAGTAAATCTGCTTTTAATTTTTTAATCTTGTATATATCTTTTTTTATGACTCTGGGATATTTTTTAAAATCACTTTTTCTATTAAATTGTGGTTTATTTACAAATATTGACACAATGGTCTTATCACACAGCTTGATAGACTTTTTAATCAATGAAATATGACCCGAGTGAATACTTCCCATTGTAGGGACAAAACCTAAATTTTTATCCCTTCGTATAATTTTTATAAGCTTGTTTTTAGTAGAAATTATTTTCATTTGTAAATTTTAGATATTATATGTAAAAGAAAGCAATGATTAAACAGGCTATTATTCCTTTGGCGGGACTGGGAACTAGATTGTTGCCACTGACTAGTGTTATGCCTAAGGAGCTTTTACCAATAAATGGTAAACCCGGTTTGGAATATATTTTAGATGAATGCATAGAAGCGGGTATAAAAGAAATTATATGTATTATTTCACCCAAGAAACAAATCATAAAAAAGTATTTTTATAATGATGCTTTTTTTAAGAAAATAATCAAAAATAAAAGGAAAGACAAAAATCTTAAGTTTGAATACTCAAAAATTAAAAAATTTAAAAAAACAATAAAATTTATTTATCAAAATCTACCACGCGGAACTGGCGATGCAGTTTTAAAGTGCCAGAAACTTATTAAATCAAAATATTTTTTAATGTTATTACCAGATGATTTGATAGTAAAAAAAAATTGTTCTAAAGCTATGATCAAATTGCACAAAAAACATCAATCGTCAATAATCGCCTCAAGGAAAGTAAAAAGGAAAAATGTTTCAAGATGGGGAATTTTTAAATTAAAGAAATTTAATAAAGATAATTTTTTGATCAATGATGTAGTTGAAAAACCGACTATTAAATCCGCTCCATCAAATTATGCTGTAATTGGTCGATATATATTGCCCGTGGAAATATTTAAAGTTCTTAAAAATCAAAAAGCTGGTAAAAATGGAGAAATTCATATCACCGATGCTATTCGAACATTAATACAGCAAAATAATAAATTTATTGGCCATGTTTTTGCCGGAAAATATTTAGATTGTGGAACGATGCGTGGTTACATTAATTCATTTACAAAAATTGCTAAATTATAATCTATGAAAATTTGTATGATAGGCACAGGTTACGTTGGACTTGTTAGCGGTGCTTGTTTTGCCGATTTGGGTAACTCAGTTTACTGTGTCGACAAAAATAATGAGAAGATTGATTTATTAAATAATAATCAAATTCCATTTTTTGAACCTGGTTTACATGAACTTGTCAGTAAAAACTTTTCTTCAAATAGATTAAAATTTACTACAAATTTGAAACTAGCTGTTAAAAATTCTGACATAATATTTATTTGTGTGGGAACCCCAACATCAAAGAAGAGTCGTTCTGCAGATCTTCGACATGTTTATAATGTAGCGATTGAAATTAGTAAATATATTAATAAATTTAAAATAATAGTTACAAAATCTACCGTACCAATTTCAACCGGAGACAAAATAGAAAAATTAATTTCAAAAAAAAAACGAAAGAGATTGTTTGAGGTAGTTTCAAATCCTGAATTTTTAAGAGAAGGTGAGGCAATAAGAGATTTTAGATTTCCTGATCGAATAGTTGTTGGCTCCAATAATAAAAAAGTTACAAGAAAAATAGAATCTTTGTATGATCCTATAATCAAGAAGGGAGCAAAATTTTTTTCAACCAATAGACGAGGAGCCGAATTGATAAAATATGCCTCTAATGCATTCTTGGCTACAAAAATATCATATGTAAACGAGCTTGCAAATTTGTGTGAAAAAACTGGTGTAAGTATTGAAGATGTGTCTTTGGGCATAGGTTTAGATAAAAGAATTGGTAGTCGTTTTTTAAGAGCTGGACCTGCTTTTGGAGGTTCTTGTTTTCCTAAAGATACTAAAGCTGTTACCGTTACCGGAGATTTATTTAAAACTGATCTTTCTATAATTAAAGCTGTCATTAAATCTAATGAAAAACGTAGAACACTTTTAATTGATAGAGTTAAAAAAATATTATCAAATAAAATTAAAAATAAAAAAATTGCTTTTTTAGGAGTTACTTTTAAACCAAACACTGATGATATGAGACAATCATCAAGTCTCTCAATGATACCCTTTTTCTTAAAAAGAGGTGCGAAAATTACTTATTATGATCCATCAGGAGAAAAGAAAGAATTCTCCAAATTTAAGAATCTTTCGTTTTGTAATAATGTTAGTGACGTATGCAAAAATGTCGATCTGGTAATAATTCATACCGAGTGGGAAGAATTTAAAGCGTTAGATTTTAAAAAATTATATAAAAAAAAGAAATTCAAGATTTATGATATGCGTAATCTTTATTCAGTTGAGCTGATGAAGAAAAAAGGTTTTGATTATTATTCAATTGGTAGATAAAACTTTTATATTTCAAATATTGCATCTATTTCTACTGCAGCACCCAATGGTAAGGAGTTTGTACTAATAGCTGCTCTTGCATGCTTGCCATTTACTCCAAACACACTGGACAAAGTTTCGGAGGCAGGATTTATTACTTTGGGTTGGTCTTTAAAATCATTTATAGAATTAACAAAACCTGTAATTTTGATGCAGTTTTTAACTTTATTTAAATCTCCATTAAGTGCCTTTTTTACTTGAGCTAAAATATTTATAACACATAATTTAGAAGCCATCTGTCCATCTTCCAGATTTAAATCAGCGCCAATTTTACCTTTAATTATTTTTCCATCTTTTGATATAGGTAGTTGTCCAGAAATAAAAAGTAAATTGCCAATTTTTTTAAAAGCTACATATGCACCAACAGGATCAGGAGCATTAGGCAATTCAATGTTCAACTCTTTCAATTTATTTTCAATAGTCATTTATTTCTTTTTCTTTTTTCTATTCTTGTCATATTCTCTTCTTTTTTCAATTAAAATTAATGCATCTTCCATATTTATTTCATTTGGATCTTTTTCTTCTGGTATAGTAGCATTTAATGATTTGTATTTAATATAAGGGCCAAATTTTCCCTTCATTACTCTTACTGGTTTTTTATCTTCCGGATGTTCACCCAAATGCTTAATTTCAGAAGAAGATATTCGCCCGGGTTTTGCTTCCGCAATCATTGTAACGGCTCTGTTTAATCCAATTGTAAAAATTTCTTCAGAAGTTTCTATTCTTGCAGATTTGTTTCCGCATTTTAGATAAGGACCAAATCTGCCAGAATTTAAAGTAATATCTAATCCTGTATCAGGATGTTGGCCAATAACTTTTGGCAAAGAACATAAAAATTTAGCTCTTTCTAAATCTACAGAATCTATAGAGATACCTCTAGGTATAGAAATATTTCTAAAATTATTATTTTCTTTTACTTTCTTTTTTTTATTTTTTTTTATTTTTTTAACTTCTTCATGAACAGCTTCAGGTATTATTTCATATTGAATATATGGGCCAAATCTTCCTACTTTTAAATACATATCATTACCATTTTCATGCTTCCCTATTAATTTTGGTTCTGCTAATTGTGATTGTTGTGCTGCCTTTGCTTTTGATAAGGGTCTAGTAAGCTTACATTCTGGATAATTAGAACAACCAATAAAAGCACCTCCACGAAAACTATTTTTTAAACTTAATAGTCCATTCGCGCAAAGCTTGCATTTTCTATC
>LUMJ01000291.1_pt1 | contig 15090 bp, 22 predicted proteins | sample 729631 | NCBI WGS metagenome assembly LUMJ01 (sample SAMN03860266, study PRJNA289734) | marine metagenome | biome: seawater column; feature: ocean; material: water; isolation source: Red Sea water column Station 22 - depth 500m | place: Saudi Arabia: Red Sea | collected 2011-10-15 | depth 500 m | reverse complement strand
TCAATCAACTTATCAGAAAAAATTTCAAAGGCAGTTCCCGTTGCTGAAAAAATCCGCTATGCATCAACTGGAACAGAAGCAACTATGTACGCTGTTAGACTTGCCAGAACTGCAACTAAAAGAAAAATCATAGCAAAGATTGATGGTGGTTGGCACGGTTATACTACTGACTTGCTTAAATCAGTAAATTGGCCATTCAAGAAATCTGAAAGCTGTGGAATAGTTGAAGAAAAGTACATTGTCTCATTACCATATAATGACTTGATAAACTCACTTAGTATTTTGAAGTCAAAATGTAGTGATTTAGCCGCAGTTATTGTAGAACCAGTTCTTGGTGGAGGTGGATGCATTCCAGCAACAAAAGAATACTTAGCTGGAATAGAGGAATTTTGCCATAGAAACAACACATTGTTTATTCTAGACGAGATTGTTACTGGTTTTAGATTCAAATATGGTTGTTTGTATGATACAATGAAACTTGATCCTGATATAGTAACACTTGGAAAAATAGTTGGTGGGGGGTTTCCGATTGGCGTTATTTGTGGTAAAAATGAATTTATGGACTATGCAAATACATCAGAATTCTCAAAATCAAACCGTGCATATATTGGAGGTGGAACTTTCTCAGCAAACCCACTTACAATGGCAGCTGGAAATTCAACGCTTAGAACAATCAAAAGCAAGGGTAACTCATTTTATAGAAAATTAAATAATCTTGGTTCTGAAACTAGAAAAATGTTGGATAAAAAATTTGATGGGCAAGTAATTACAACTGGGTCTGGTTCATTATTTCTAACACATTTTCTATCTGCATCAATCTCTGAAATAAAAAATGCAACCGATGCTGCAAAATGCAATATAATAAAGCTACATGATTATCATTTTCATATGATCGCTAACGATGGAATTTTCTTTTTACCTGGAAAACTAGGTGCGTTTTCTGCTGTGCACACAAAAACTGATATAAAAAATATAGCAAAATCTACGGATAAATTCCTTACAAAGTTTAAAAAATAAATCTGGATAGTGTAAACTGATTTCAATGATATTTTTTTCTGCTAAAGAGAAAACAGAAGATTTGATTTACCAAGCAATGTCACTTATGGAAAAAGGACAGCCAAAAACGGCAGTTCCAATATTCAAAAAAATTCTAAAGAATGAGCCAACAAACACTACTGCGCTGTATAATCTTGGTCTAGCATTAAACCAACTAAAAAAATATCAGGATGCAATAACCTGTTTTGAGAAAGTAACTGATATTAATCCTAAATATATTGCTGCGATTAATAATAGAGGAATTGCACTTGCTGAATTAGGTAACACTGATGGGGCTCTTGAATATTACAATAAGGCAATTGAAATAGATCCAAAATACGCACCTGCACATTACAATAAGGGAGTGCTTTATGACAAATTGTTACAACATGAAAATGCGATACAAAGTTTGGATGAAGCGATAAAATCTGATTCTGGAAATGTGAATACTGCATTTTACAAGGGTATAGTACTGGGAAAGATGAAAAAACATGAAGAGGCTTTAAATTGTTTTGAAAATATTTATCGAAAGCATCCAAAACATATGGATGCATTCTTTCATAAAGGAATTGAATTAGCAGAATTAGGCAAGCATGAAAGAGCGTTAGAAATTTTTGATAAACTTCTACATATACACGAAGATAACGTAAACGTAATCTATGCAATGGCACGTAGTCATGCTGCTACCTATAATGTAGATAGAGCACTGTATCTATTAGAACAAGCAATTAAAAAAGATCGGAAATCAATTAAAAAATGGGCTATTGAGGATGAATTTTTTGATTCGCTACAAGACGATCCAAAGTTCATAAAACTAGTAAAATAATATCACAGAACTTTTTTTCTTATGCCATCAATTCTCATTATACGCACATTTTTTTTAGGTCCGATTAATCTAGCTTCATAAATCGGTACGTACAATTCAATTATTTCATCTATAGTAGTCTTTTCTTCCAAATTACGTCTACCGACTGAAACAGATTTTTTTAATTTGTCAATCAATCTTTTAGCTGCAGCGTCATAAGTAATTTCTGGTTTTTTCACATTGTTTTTTGTTTTTTCTAATGTACGTCTTGGATAACTCTCAATAAACTTCTTGCTTATTTTGTAAGGCATTTTAATTTCCTTTCCATGGTGATCAAATGCAACTTCTTTTTCTTCTTCCAAAAATACATGTTCTTCTAATTCTAAGTCAATTTGACTTTTTTTTCTTGTACTCGACTTTATTTTAGTACTCAATTTGCCAATCACACCTTTTCCTTGTTTTGTAGGAAATGTATAACCACCAATAATTACTTCCTTAACATCAGGATTAACATTAATTGTATGGATAACCTTCCTGTAAAAGTTTGCACTGTATTTTCCTGATAAAATTAAAAATGCCTCGTAAGATAGTTTTAGTGAATGTACATGCACATCAGTTTTTTTTGGTTTTTGTAACATGCTTCTAAAACGAGATGTTTTTCTATTTTCAACAATTTGCTCCGTCTCCTCCAAATCTAATACCGGTCTTAAAACCACTGTTTTAACTGTGTAAACCAAGTAACTAAATCTAACATCACATTGTTATAAACAATAGTTTTTATGATTACATATTCTATCGCTAGTACTAATGAAAAAAAGTAATATTTTATCTTCACCCGTAAAAAAAGTCAAGGTAAATTATTTTACTGGTCCAGTAAAACTACATGAAATTTCTGGTATAACAAAACCAATCGAACATGACATGTATCATGTCATATTCAGAAATTCAGCCAGAACTAAACTTCATTATCATACAGGTGGTCAACTTCTTATAGTAACTAAAGGAAATGGTAGTTTGGTTTTCTATAATAAAAAAAGTAGTGGTGTTTCAAAATTTCGAATTTCAAGAACAAAAATGATAAATCTTAATTATGGTGACACAGTTTACATCCCTGCAAAAATGTTGCATACACATGGATCTGTAAAAAAGAATCAAATATTCTCTCATATTGCCTTAAATTTCCATCCAACAAAATATACCAAACCGCGAACGATTTGGTTCGAGTCAGATCTAAGATCAATTGTTACAGGTAAAATTGATTAAAATTTAGTGAAAAACACAATTTTATGTAAAATATGGCTGATAATTTTCATAAAATACTTTTTAAAACATCTGTTTGTTGAGAATTCATGAACGCTAAACGTGCAAATCAAATTTTAATGCTTGATACAGATGCTTCCTTTGATGATATCAGATACGCATATAGAAAACTAGTGCTAGATTTACATCCGGATAAAAATAAAAACGAAGCAAAGGGGGAGAAATTTAAAATTGTTTCAGAAGCTTATCATTATTTAAAAAAGCAACATAAACAAAAAAATTCTAAATATCAAAATACTAGAAAACAACAAAAAAATAACTATAATGAACATAATTCAGAGGGAGATTGGAGTAAATTTACAAAAGATTTTGAAACAAATCAAGAATTTTGGAACCAATACGAAAAAGCGTTTTGGGATGATTACAAATTAAATGCTGATAAAAAATCTGATACAAATCACTTTAAAAATCCGTTCTGGGATGAAGTTAAACAAAATATCAATAGTAAATCTGAAAAGACTGATTTCAAAAAACAGCATAATACACATGCACACAATCTTTTCGTAGAAATAGACAAAAGTCTATGTATAGGTTGTTGCAGTTGTGAAACAATTGCTCCAAATGTTTTCTCTGTAGACAAACTGAAGCATATAAATCCAAAATCTAATGTTCATAATTTACATGGAGCAAATGAAGAAAAGATTATGGATGCTGCGGAAACATGCCCGACCAAGGCAATACTAGTAGATGAAAAAAATTCTGGGAAAAGAATATTCCCACGATAATCAACTTTCCTTTATCTTTGCATATAATTCTTCAAATTCTTTATCAGAAAGTTTCGGTCTATTTTTGAACATACTATGTACAGGACCAGCTGAATCACCAGATTGACGTGGTATCAAATGAACATGAACATGCGGTATCTCTTGACCGCTTTTTTTACCGTTATGAATTGCCAGTAAAGTAGATCCAGTAATTTTATCGACACTAGAGACTATTTTATGTAACATACCAAACAAATCCATATTATCATCATACGTCATATCTTGAACCTTTTCATAATGCCTCTTAGGAATTACCAATGTATGTCCACGTGATAGTGGAAATGCATCTAAAAATGCAATGGAATTACTAGTTTCAGAAATTATTTTGGCTGGAATTTCTCTTTTGGCAATCTTACAAAAAATACAATCCATGTTTTTATAATAATTTTCTAATCTATAAAATAAATGATTAAGGATTTACAATTTCCGCATATGCAAGTCCCTGACCATATTTTATAGTAACCACATCGCCAATATTGTGACTACAGTTATCTATTGTTTTAGGTATATTATCTGAAGTGTCAACATAGCATTTTCCTCTTTCATTTAACATTATTACAACTTCCTCATAGACATCAGCCCGGATTAAATTCCAAAATGGGAATACTACTGTAGCTATAACCAACCCAGCAGCAACAAATGCAACTAGGAAAGTAATACCATATTTCTTTGAATCATGCATTTCCATATTATTGATCAACTTTTCATATTGAATGGAGTTACCACAGTCCGCCTTCGCCTGGACTACCACCAGCAGTATCATCCATTTTTTTTTCTGGAACATTAGCATGTGCCTTCTTTTTATGTCGCTCCAAGCGCTCAGGTGTAGGTAACTCTAGATTACAAACATCACATTTTGTTTCATTCTTGTTTTTTTTGCTAAACAAGCCCATATATTGCATAATCATGAGACACATTATAAAGGATATTAATTTTCTTGAACGATATGAGTGTTGAAGAAATCAAAAGCATCACTGTATTAGGTTCTGGAATAATGGGACATGGAATTTCTCAAGTTTCTGCAATGGCTGGATATAATGTAGTATTGAGGGATATTGAGCAAAAATTCTTAGACAAAGCAATGGAGAAAATCAAATGGAGTTTAGATAAACTTGTATCAAAAGGAAAGATCTCCGACAATGAACGTAATAAAATAATTTCTAGAATAAGGCCAATAGTAGATTTGAATGATGCAGTAAAGGATAGTGATTTAGTTATTGAAGCAGTGCCAGAAATAATGGACCTTAAAAAAAAAGTATACGCAGAACTTGATAATGTTGCTGATGACGACGTTATCTTTGCGTCTAATACTAGTACATTACCAATCACAGAAATTGCAAACACGATTTCAAGACCTGAGAGATTTATAGGTATACACTTTTTCAATCCACCTCAATTAATGAAGCTAGTTGAAGTAATACCAGGCCAAAATACCCAGGACAGTATTGTAGATCTTACAATTGATTTTGTAAAATCTGTTAAAAAAATCCCAGTAACTTGTAGAAGGGATGTTCCAGGATTTATTATCAATAGGTTATTCATTCCACTGGTTCACGAGGCTTGCTATGTAATGGAAAGGCAAAAAATTCAACAAACAAAGATTGATTCTGCTGTAAAGTATAAGCTTGGGTTCCCAATGGGAATTTTTGAATTGGCTGATTTTACAGGAATGGATGTTATCCATAAGGCAACTATAGAAATGCACTTACGTGATAAAAAAGTAATTTTGCCACATCCTAGAATAGAACAACTGTTTAACGAAAATAAACTAGGTAAAAAAAATGGTGAGGGCTTCTATAAATATTCTAGTGAGAAATACGAAAGGATTGAACTTTCAGAAGAGTTAGCTGAAAAGTGTGATCAAACACAAATTATTGCAAACATTCTAAATAATGCGGCTTGGCTTGTTACGAATAAAGCTAGTGATATTAATGAAATTGAAAAGGCAGTAAATTTAGGTCTTGGTCTTAAAAAACCATTGTTTGAAACAGCCAATGAAATTGGTATACAAAAAATTGTAGACGAACTGAAAAAATTAGCTCAACAATATGGTAAATTTTATGAGCCAGACCCGCTTTTGCTATCTATGTGTTAATTTGAGCTAAAATATGTTTTATTGCCTGCTGAGGAGTTTCAACACCAATAATCTTTACATTTTTTCTGTGGTCTAAGTATTGGTCAGCATATTTTGTTGCAGTGCCACCCGAATTTTTTAACGCAACAATAGGTTTTTTGTACATATATGCAGCACAGATTTCAGATAATGTTCCAGAACCGCCGCCAACCACTATAACCCCATCTGCAGAATGCGCATTTAAGAAATCACGCATTAAACCCATTCCAGAGGGAATCACTATATCACAAAAATCATTTGCACATGATGAATCATCTTGAGGAATTATTCCGACAGTCATACCGCCTGCATCTTGTGCGCCATGACAAGCTGCACGCATTACTCCTCCCAATCCACCTGTTATCAATACAGAACCAGATTTTGCAACTTCAGAACCAACCTCATATGCAAGTTTTTCTATTTCCGATGTACAGCCATTATCATTATTTCCAATAACTAAGATCTGTTGTCTTTTCACTATATGATCTATTCTTACTTAGACATGAAATACTTTTTGAAATATTTCATGGAGTAAAAGATATTAACTGAGAAAAAAGTTTGCAATTATGCAAAAAAGAACAATGCCTATTTGTTTTAGTGAAAATGAGTACAAATTGATCGAACAATTTGCTAAAAAACGTGGTATGCTAAATACTAGCCAAGTAATAGAAAAAATCTTGAAAGAGATTTAGGTCTATTATTTCTTGATAATATATTGTAAAAAAAAAAATTACTGCAAAAGATATTATATTTTTGTGTTTTAGCAAGTAGTCATGGGGCTATTTGGTAGTAGAAAGGCATTTTGTACAATATGTAATAAATCTATTACACATAAAAATAAGGCAAAAAGAGAGTGGGGTGTTAAATCTCCCTTATGTAGCGACTGTTATTTAGATAAAATGAAAGAAACCTACGATGCCACAATTATAAAAAAATGTGTTACGTGTGGATTGAAAAGTAAGGTAACAACCTTATGGGAACCAAGATGGCAATGGGATATGGAAGGCTTGTTATGCAAAAAATGCTTTGATGAGAAAGAATTAGATTTTAATGAAAAGAAAAATTTTTGCTGTATTTGTGGTGGCAAACTGGGTTTTATCAGATATAACCCAAAAAGTGGTTGGAAAATAAAGGGACAATTATGCAAAGATTGTTGGGATGCACAAAAAATTCAAAATGGGTAATAATGAAGTTTTTTAAAAAATTTGAATGTGAATTGTGTAAGGAAAAATTTTCTAAACAGGAGCAACTAATGCATCACCAAGAAATAACTCATTTCAAAGATATGCCATACGATTGTAAAATATGCAATGAAAATTTTTCAAGTATGTTAGATATGCGTAATCATTTACGAAAAAAACATTCGTACAAAGGTGAAAGGTAAATCTATATGCTTTTTACTGTTTTTATAATTGGGGATCTCATTTTAGTAAATACCCTAAAACCACAAATACATTTTATTTCTGGTAATCTACTCAATTCTGAATTATTTACCTTAGTACCACATCTCAAACAAGAATAATTAACATCAAATTTTTCAGCCTGTACAGAATCACCTGAATCATCATCCATATTGGAGTTGGTTTCATTTACCATTAATATCACTTTCTTAATCGCATTAAAAAGTCTGACTACGTAAGTGACAATTCAATGTAAACATCATCAGGAATCTTTAATCGCATAAGCTGACGAATTACTTTGTCGTCAGCATTAATATCAATAATTCTTCGATGCATTTTCATTTCCCACTTTTCATAGGTTTCCGTTCCACTACCACAAGGAGATTTCCTAGTGACAACATTCAATTGTTTTACAGGAAGAGGAATCGGACCTTTAATTTTTACACCTGTCTTCTCACCAATTGTCATTATTTCGTCACAAACATTACCAAGCTTTGGCAAACTAATACTTGTTAGTTTCACACGAGCAGATTGAGTCATTTATTAGACTCACTTGTCTGCTTTTTCAGTGATTTCCTTAACAACGCCAGCTGCGATTGTAGAACCCATGTCACGTAGTGCAAATCTTCCCATCTCTGGAAATTCCTGAAATGTTTCAATGCATGTAGGTCGAACAGGTTTTATTCTAACAATTGCAGAGTCACCTACTTTGAGAAATTTTGGGTTTTCTTCCTCTGCTGCACCGGTTGCTGGATTAATTTTAGATTCGAATGCAGTTATTGTTGCAGCTACCTGTGCAGTATGGCAATGCATAACAGGCGTATAACCAGGTGCAATTGCAGTAGGGTGGTTGATTACAATAATTTGTGCCTTGAACTCTTTAGCTACATTTGGAGGACTATCAGGTGTTCCAAGTACATCTCCTCTTTTGATATCTTTTTTCTCTATACCTCTCAAGTTAAAACCAATATTATCACCAGCTGATGCTGATGGCATTTCTTGGTGATGAGTTTCAATAGATTTTATTTCGCCTGCAGCGCCAGATGGCATAACCACAATTTTATCATTAGGTTTCATTGTACCAGTTTCAACACGACCAACTGGTACAGTTCCAACACCAGTAATTGAATAGACATCTTGAATTGGTAGACGGAGAGGTTTGCCGGTAGGTTTTTCTGGTACCTTAAAATCATCGAATGCCTCTAGCAAGGTTTTACCACTATACCATGGCATGTTTTCAGATTTTTTAACAAGATTATCACCCGTCCAACCAGAAACTGGAATACATGGAACGTTTTCAACTTTGTAACCAACTGACTTTACAAGTTTTTCACCCTTATCTTTTGCAGCTTTGTATGCATCTTCAGAAAATTTACTATCATCCATTTTGTTAATTGCAAGTATAATCTGACTTACACCTAATGTCTTCAATAAGAAAGCATGTTCTCTTGCCTGACCTCCTGGTGCTACTGCAGTGTCAGTTTCACCCTCTTTTGCAGAAAGGACCAAAACAGCACAGTCAGCCTCAGATGCACCAGTAATCATATTCTTAACAAAATCTCTATGACCAGGTGCATCAATTAATGTAAAAAAGTACTTTGGCGTCTCAAATTTTTTAAATGCAAGATCAATTGTTATACCTCTAGCTCTTTCATCTTTTATGTTATCCATTACCCAAGCATACTTGAAAGTATCACCCTTACCAGTTTCCTCTGATTCTTTAGCATGCTGTGCAATTGTTCTTTCATCAACAACCCCTAGATCCATCAGAAAGTGACCCATTGTGGTTGATTTACCATTATCAATATGACCTGTAATTATCATATTCAGGTGATCTTTATCTGCCATATCGATGTCAAGTAAATTGGGCTTTATTACCATTTCGATTTTTTTCAAAAACTCGTCAATTATTTTAAATTTTTATTTTTAGGTTTTAGAAAAATTACATATACTATAAATCGGAGCAACAGGTATCAAAATTATGAAGATAACTGTATCTGTTATCAAAGCTGATGTTGGTGGAATCGGTGGTCATACGCGACCTAGTGATGGTCTTCTTAATGCAGTAAGAGAAACTGTGAAAAGTAATGAAAAATCGTTGATTGACCACTACATTGGATATTGTGGAGATGATGCTCATATCATTATGACACATACTCAAGGAGTCAGAAACAGTGGGATACATAAAATTGCGTGGGATGCATTTATGGCCGGTACTGAAATTGCAAAGCAAGAGGGGCTATATGGTGCAGGGCAAGATTTGTTGAGGGATTCATTTTCTGGTAACATCAAAGGAATGGGTCCTGGTGTAGCAGAAATGGAATTCGATGAAAGACAAAATGAGGCTTTCACTGTTTTTGCAGCAGACAAAACTGAACCTGGTGCATTCAACTATCCAATGTATAGACTATTTGTTGATGCATTAAGCAATACAGGGCTTATAGTAAACAAATCACTTGCTGAAGGAGTTAACATCAATATTATGGATGTTGAAGAAGGTAAAATTGCAAAACTTTCTCTTTGGGAAGATAAACCTACTATTGAAGCTGCGCTTATGTATCCTAGCCGTTATGTTATTGATTCAGTCTTTACAAAAGATGACGAACCAATATTAGATGCTTCAACTGATAGGTTGCACAATATAGCTGGTACATATGTTGGTAAAGACGATCCAATTTGTCTACTTAGAACACAGAAAAAGTTTCCTGCTACTGAAGAAGCTGGAAGTGTTTTTAACAATCCTCATTATGTGTCAGGTAATACCAGAGGAAGTCATAATATGCCGTTAATGCCGGTAAAGATTAATTCAGCTGCAACAATTAACTTTTGTATTCCAATTGTTCAATCACTTGTTTTCAGTATGCATGATGGTAAACTAACTGGTCCGTTTGATGGGTTTTCTACTGCAGATTGGGATCACATACGTGAGATTGCAACAAAAAAAGCACTAGCAATGAGAAGCCAAGGATTTATTCATCCAGCTACACTTGTGCCATCAGAGTTGGAGTATGCTGAAGGATACAAAACTAGAATGGATATTTTAAATGATAAAATGAAACCAATTAAAGATAAACTGCAAGATGATCACCCAAAAAGATCTTACGAAGACCCTGATTAAGCTAATTAACAAAAGTTAAATCAATTCAAAATAAGTAATATCATGAATAAATCTAAATTTTTTACCGATCTAAAACCATTTATTATAACGTATATTTCGGTAATGTCTTTTTCAAATTTTGTTTTCGTGTTATTCAGCCAAACAATTAGAGACATTCTTTGGTCATTTTTCAGGGATGCTGGTGGTACAATAATACTTGGTTTAGTATTTTTATTTGCGCTTACATGGTTGATAAAGGTAAGACCACATAAATTTCCAAAAAAATACTTGGTTACATCTTTTGATGTTTATGGTAAAGAAACGCAAATAGTTGGAATACGGACAGAATTTAAGAACCATGACGTGGCATGGAGTTTTATGAAATTTTACAAAAAATCATACCCTCTTCACAATTTTGCATTAGTAGCTGAAGAAAAGAACCATGATAAAAAAATAATTTTTAAATATATCTGATACTCTAATTTTCAATCTGTATTACTTTCTAAAATTTTATACATACACGCATATTCAAGGTTAAGTGTAGATGAAATATAGTTCATCAATTTCATCCTAGGTTCAAATTTATTACTATAATACACAAAAAAAATATATGGATTTTTCAATAATTGCCGAATCTTTTCAAAAAATGGAAGCAACTACAAAGCGATTAGAACTTACAGACATACTGGTTGAATTGTTCAAGAACACACCAAATGAATTAATTGCCAAAGTCGTTTATCTTTTACAAGGCATTGTAAGACCAAATTTTGAAGGTTTAGAGTTAGGAGTGGCTGAAAAACTTGCAATTCGCGCCATTTCAAAATCTTCTGGTTTATCAGTTAAAAAAATACAAGATGAATATAATGTGGGCGGTGATCTAGGTGAAACTGCATTAACTTTACTAAATTGTAAAACCCAAACAACTTTTTCTGTGGAAATTATTACACTAGAAAGAGTTTATGAAACTTTACTCAAAATTGCAAATTTAGAGGGTAAACATTCACAAGATTTGAAAATAAAACACATATCCAGTTTATTAAATGACGCAACACCAACGGAAGGAAAATTTGTATTGAAAATTTTGTTGGGTATATTACGGCTGGGCATAGCTGAAAATACTGTTATGGATGCACTTGCAATTGCATTTACAGGAAAAAAAGAGAATAGAGTGCAAATTGAAAACGCGTATAATGTTTCAAGTGACTTAGGTAAAGTATCTGAAGTAGTTGCAAATGAGGGAATTGTTGGAATAAAAAAATTCGAGATTACTTTGTTTAACCCAATAAGACCTATGTTAGCTAATCGTGTTAAAAGCGAAGAGGAGGCAATCAAAAAGATCTCATCTAAATTTGCTGCAGAATACAAACTTGATGGAGAACGTGCACAAATTCATAAGAAGGAAAATAAAATAATTTTATTTTCAAGAGGGTTAGAAAATATTACTCGGTACTATCCAGATATTGTAGAAAATATTGGAAAATCTCTCAGTGCGAAGGAAGGAATTTTTGAAGCTGAAATTGTCGCCATTAATGAAAATACGGGAGAATTTTTGCCCTTTCAAGAATTAATGCATCGGAGAAGAAAAAATGAATTAGAAAAAGCAGTTTTAGATTATCCAATAACTGTTAACTTTTTTGATCTACTTTATCTTGATAGAGAAAATTGTTTAGTTCAACCTTATAGCCAAAGGCGTAAAATCCTTGAAGAAATTGTTACTGAAGATAAACTTGCAAAATTGATACCTATGTCAATTGTTGAAACTGTAAATGATGTTGAAGATGTGCTAGAAAATTCCATTAATTCTGGGTGTGAAGGGTTAATGCTCAAGGTTCTTGATGCACAATACCGAGCTGGAATGAGAGGAAGTAATTGGCTTAAATTAAAACGTGAATATAGAAACGAACTTGGTGACAGCCTTGATCTTGTGGTAGTAGGGGCATTTTTTGGTAAGGGTAGAAGAACTGGAAAATATGGTACATTGTTACTAGCAACTTATGACACTGTTAATGATACATTCCCAACTATTTGTAAGGTTGGAACTGGATTTACGGATGACAATTTGGATCAATTATATCAAATCCTATCCAATAAAGTTGCACTCAAAAAACATCCTAATGTAAATAGTGAAATGGAGTCAGATGTATGGTTTGTGCCTGAACTGATAATTGAAGTGGTTGCATCCGAAATCACATTGAGCCCGATTCATAAAACTGCTTTTGGTGTTATAAGAAAAGGAAGTGGTCTTGCCTTACGATTTCCAAAATTTACTGGAAAAATTAGGGTTGAGAAATCTGCGGAAGATGCGTCTACGGATGAGGAGATACTCACACTGTATAAAGGTCAGAATAAGGTTTACCAAGAAAAGTAATTGAAGATCAGAACTAGTAACGATTAATTAACCGTCAGAATAATGATTAATTCTTCTATGTATAGTGGTGAATTAGAGGTTCAAGCAAAAAGAAAGGCTATAGCTGTTCTTCAGGACGAAATAAATAGAATTCTTAACGCTGGTAGAGAGCTGTCTACGCTGCCAAAATTATTGGTTAAGAAGGATACATCAGGAGTTAAAGACGCACTTGAACAAATTTCAAGTATTGAGGAAGAAGTAGAAAACCTTCGTCGTAAAATTACAAGGGAAGTAGCAGATGTCGGTGGTTTAATCATGAATAGGGAAAATCTGTTAAATACTGCTTATACAATGGATGAAATTGCTGGCTACATAACTGGAATATCATTCAAACTTTCAAATGTTAAAATCAAGACACTAAAGTCAGGAAATCTTGAAAAAGAATTAAGTGAACTGATTGAACTTGTAGTTGATGAGATATACAAATTAAATGAAATTATAAGAAGCCTTAATGCAAATTCTGGCAAAGCCATTGAACTTGCTCAAGAAACACAGAAAATAGAACGAGAAATTGATATTAAATATCGCAAAATGTCTATCAAAGCTTTGGATAAAATTACTAATACTAAAGAACTGTTGTTGGTGAAGGATATTATTGAAGGAATAGAGGAAATGGCTGATAAATGCCAAGAAGTCTCTGACTCATTCATATTATTAGCGCTGAGTCTTTAACTTGAAAGGCGAACTAATAGAAAATAGAATTATTGTCTGGAATATTCAAGATGCTAAAAAATTATTCAACAATGGATATTACGGAAAACCAATAGGTATTCCAAAACCAAATCCAGAAGAAATTAATGTTCCGTTAGTACTCGATCTTATTGAAGGATGTTATCTACAAGAAAAATCTAAAATAAAGATTTACAAAAATAAAAAAAAAGTCTCTGTAGAAGATGTGATTAAAATTTGTCGAAAGGAATACCATAATTTCGATAAAAAATATACGGTCTATAAGGATTTTAGAGAGAAGGATTATGTAGTAAATCCTGGAATAAAATTTGGCTGTGATTTTGCGGTGTACCAAAACGGTCCTGGGATTGATCATGCACCATATTTAATCCAAGTTTACAATCAGAATGACTCTATATCATCTACAAGTGTTGTTTTGGCTGGCAGATTATCTAGCAGTGTTAAAAAAAAATTTATACTGGCAATTCCTGGTGGTAAAACACAGGTTGATTATTTAGCCCTTGATTGGTGGAAAGCTTAGTTAAGTTTCTTTATGTAACCTGCAATCTTGTCATAAATCTCAAACAATTCCTTTGTAATACGAAAGTCATGACTGTTTTTCCATTTTCCATAAATTCGTATTCCGTTATTTGTGGGATCAACAAATATCGTTGCATCGTCTACTGATTGTTTTATTAATTTTTTATTCAAAGATGAATCAGCATTTAGCTGTTCAGCTAATTCACCGCCCTCCCATGATACTCCAGTTATTTTTTTTGAACCAAAGTAGCCAGTAGTTTTAAGATTTGTTCTTGCCGTAAAACGTAGTAGTTTTTCACCAGAATCCCGTTTCACAATGAAATGTGCCTGAAATCTGTCTTGGGCGCCCCATGGAAGTGGATTAGGATCTTGCATTTTATCCCTTTTGAATTATTTGAACGGCGTCTATGTTCCTTCCTGAAATTTTCAGTGAACCTTTGTTAGTAACCATCCTAGTGGTTTGCGAAAAACATCTACTATAGTAATCCCCCTTCTCAACATCATCCTCGCCTATTTCATTAGGTACCGCGCTTACACCAATTTGATTTAAAATATCAGTGTATTTTTCAGGCCAATTTTTTATTACAATAGTATCAGATTCAGAATCTTCCATGTCGTATCTGATTTGAGCACATAATTTAACATTTCTTGTTACCATGTATTCAATATTAACAACGAAATAAATAGATGAAAAACTAATTTTGATCTCATGCTAAAGTTTCAAAATAAAACCGTACTAGTTACCGGAAGTGGTACCGGAATTGGGCAAGCTATCACAAAGAAATTTGTGGAAAATGGTGCAAGTGCCATAATCCTGGGAAGAAGAAAGGAACCACTAGTGGAAACTGCAAAAATGCTAGAAGGAATTATCAAAGAAAAGCAAAGCAACGCTACTATCAAAATTTTTGATGGTGTAGATGTCAGCGACGAAAAAGCTGTT
>LUMJ01001311.1_pt1 | contig 15114 bp, 15 predicted proteins | sample 729631 | NCBI WGS metagenome assembly LUMJ01 (sample SAMN03860266, study PRJNA289734) | marine metagenome | biome: seawater column; feature: ocean; material: water; isolation source: Red Sea water column Station 22 - depth 500m | place: Saudi Arabia: Red Sea | collected 2011-10-15 | depth 500 m | reverse complement strand
ATCTATTGCAAATTACGGAGCCTACAAAAAACAGTGCAAAATTAGAGATTAAAAGAATTTGTACGAAATATTCGTTGGATAAAATACCAAAAAACTATGAAATCCTATCAACGGTGGATGGGAAATCGTATGAAAAACTACAAAAGATTTTACTAAAAAAACCAGTAAAAACTGCATCCGGTGTTGCAGTAATTGCATTAATGCCAAAGCCATATGCATGCCCTCATGGAAGATGTACCTATTGTCCAGGTGGAATTGAATTTAATACTCCAAACAGCTATACGGGAAAAGAACCTGTTACAATCAGTTCCATTAAAAATGGTTATGACCCAAATGTTCAGATCACTTCAAAACTTAACCAGCTACAAATATTTGGGCATGATGCAACAAAAATTGAATTAGTTATTGTTGGTGGAACATTTCTTTTCATGCCAAAGGATTACCAGAAGAACTTTATCAAATCATGTTACGATGCTTTGAATGGATTTCCATCACTAAATCTGGAAATTGCTATGAAAAATAATCAGAAGGCAAAAAATCGGAATGTTGGATTCACTATTGAAACAAAGCCAGATTATTGTAAAAAAGAGCATGTTGATCTAATGCTCTCATATGGTGTGACAAGAGTGGAGATTGGTGTGCAGAGCCTACATGAAAGAGTATACAAGGTTGTCAATAGAGGACACAACTACAATGATGTTATTGATTCATTTCAAATTTCAAAGGATTCTGGTTACAAAATAGTTGCTCATATGATGCCTGGCTTACCTACTATGACGCCTAATGAAGATATCAATGATTTTAAGAAGTTGTTCAATGACTCGAATCTTAAACCAGATATGTTGAAAATCTATCCATCATTGGTTTTGGAAAATACTCCTTTGTATAACGACTACGTAGAAAAAAAATACAAACCATACACTGATGAAGAAATGTTACACGTGTTGACTGAAGCAAAAAAAAATGTGCCAAAATGGGTTAGAATTATGCGCGTTCAGAGAGAAATTACGCCTGGTGAAATTCAGGCCGGTCCAAAAGCAGGCAATCTAAGACAAATTGTTCATAAGCGATTAAAGGATGAAGGTTTTTCATGTAAATGCATTAGATGTAGAGAGGCTGGGCTTTCTAGAAAAAAGATACCATCGGAATTTTTGAAACTTGATAGAGAAGAATATAATTCCTCAGGTGGAAGAGAGGTTTTCATTTCTTTTGAGGACAAAGATGAAACAATTTATGGATTCTCACGTTTAAGAAAACCAAGTGAATTGATACATAGAAATGAAATTACACAAAATTCATGTATAGTAAGAGAACTACATGTATTTGGAAAATCAATTAAGATTGGTAAGCATGATGAAAATAGTATTCAGCATTCCGGATTGGGAAGGAAATTGATGGATGAGGCAGAAAAAATTTCGAGGGAGGATTTTGACGCAAGAAAACTTCTGGTTATTAGTGCAGTTGGTACACGTGAATATTATAAAAAATTAGGATACTCGTTAGATGGACCATACATGTCGAAGCAATTGAGGTAAACAATGACTGAACAAAAAATAATTGGTAAAGGTACTTGGATAGATAAATCAGCTCATGAACTAATTGAACGGGAAAAACAACTTGGTCGAAAAACTGACTTGATTAGAGTAGAAAGTGGACTGGGTGCATCTGGTATTCCACATATTGGCAGTCTTGGTGATGCTGTTAGAGCATATGGTGTAAAATTAGCACTTGAAAATTTGGGCTACAAATCTGAATTGATAGCGTATTCAGATGATCTAGATGGGCTACGAAAAATTCCAGAAGGGTTAACAGTAGATTCAAAAAATATTGGTAAAAGAGTATCCTCTATTCCAGACCCAGTTGAAGGATGTAAACATAACTCATACGGGGAACACATGAGTAGTTTACTACTAGATGGACTTGATAATTTGGGGATAGAATATGTGCATAAAACAGCACATGAAACTTACAAGAATGGTCTTTTGGTTGATCAAATCCACAAAATACTTGTAAACAGCAAAAAAATTGGTGACAAGATTGAAGACCTAACAGGTCAACAAAAATTCCAATCAGTTATTCCATATTTCCCAATTTGTGATGCATGTGATAAATTATACACAACAGAATCATTCGAATACATTGACAAAGAAAAAAAAGTTAGGTATAGATGCAAAGATTCTGAAATTGGTTCTAATAAGATCTCTGGTTGTGGACATGAGGGTGAATCTGATATCACAAAGGGTTTAGGAAAATTAGCGTGGAAAGTTGAGTTTGCTGCGAGGTGGAATGCATTTGACATTAGATTTGAAGCATATGGTAAAGATATCATGGATTCAGTAAAAGTAAATGATTGGGTTGCAGATGAAATACTAGGATTTCCACACCCACATCATGTAAAATATGAAATGTTTTTGGATAAGGGAGGAAAGAAAATTTCAAAATCACTTGGAAATGTTGTAACATCTCAAAGATGGTTAACATATGGAACACCTGAATCAATTCTTCTCTTACTTTACAAGAGAATTACTGGTGCAAGAGAGCTTGGGTTTGAAGATATTCCTGGACTAATGGACGAATATAATGAATTAGAAAGCATTTACTTTGGAAAAACTAAAATGGATAACGAGGCAAAACTTGTAAAATCTAAGGGACTTTATGAATATGTTAACCTACTGAATCCACCAAAAAATCCAAACATACATGTGAACTATAGACTGCTAGTGGAACTATGTAAAATATTCAAGAGTGATAGATTGAAACATGTAGGCTCAAAGCTCATTGATTATGGTACAGTAAAGGAAGTGAATTCGTACATAGAAAATTTAATCGTACATGCAGGAAATTATTCGGATGATTTTGAAGAAACAGAAATATCAACTAGTGAACTTGAAATTGATGATTCATCTAAAGCTGCACTCAAGCAACTAGTAAAGTTGTTAGAAGAAAATATCGAAATAGAGGACCTGCAGAATTCAATATACAGTATAGCAAAAGAAAATCAAGTTCAACCGAAAGACTTTTTCAAAATTCTTTACCAAATTATTCTTTCAACAAATCGTGGACCAAAAATTGGACCGTTTATTGAAGATATTGGAAAGAAGAAAGTTGCGGATATTATTTCTAAATATGTTTGATCATTATGGTGCATAATGAACATAATAAACCAAAAAGAAGCAGTGCTTTACTTCTAATTATTTTAGGAGCAGTATTATTCATGGTTGGACCAACTCAATATCAAGAATTCCCTGAATTGGGAATACTTGCACTGGTTTCTGGATTCATTTTGGGTGGAATTGGTTTTTACTTAAAGTATGTAAGAGGGAAAATAAGGAGATAATGAATATGAGAAGTGAATGTGTATGAAATGGTTTAGGAATTCTGGAAAAAAAGAAACGGAAGATTATGAAAAAGAATTTCTTACTCGTTATAATAACAAGAAAAAACCTAAACAAAAGAAGAATGAGTTAAAAGATAAAAAATCTATAAAAATAGAATCAGATGGAAAAAAATTGCTTGATGGTAAAACACAAAAAAAAGAACCAGAAGCACTATCTACAAAACTTGAATCTGCCAAACAAGAATACAACATTACAATAGGGAATTTGATGAATGCAAAAAAAGAATTAAAGAATCTAAAAGAGATTGTTCAAGAATTAAAGAATGAACATGATAGTATCACTTCTAGAACTAAATCTTCGAGAGCAGAGCTACTTAAAGTAAATAATGATCTCAAGGAAAAAAATCTTGAATCTGAAAAATCAGCAGATGGGCACGAAAAACAAAAGTTGCTAGCTCAAGAAGTGAATAACTCAAAAATGGAATTATCTAAAATTAAAGATGAGATTAAGAAATATAGTAATGAACTTGAATCTGTAAGAACTAAAGCAGATAATTTCCCAGATATTAAAAAAATGAAAGAAGAGAGAGAAAAGATTGAAAATGAAATAATACAAAAAAGGAAAGAGCTTGAATCTGGATTTAGGGAGCTAAAATTCATTAAAGATGAGATGGTGAAATCAAGCAAGAGTGATGGATCTGATAAAATTGTTGATGCAGCTAGCGCAGTTGTAGCATCAATGAATCAGAAATTGCAAACTACGCTGACAGAGTTGAATGCGGTAAAAAAAGCTCTTGAAAATGAACGAGGGCGAAAAAAAAGTTCTGCCTAACTGTTTCAAAATTTATAATGCTTTTTCCATTTAGTCTTTAGTTCTTTCTCTGTATAACCAAGATCATAAAGTGGTGAAAGGATCTCACTTAATTTTTTGATTTTAACTGTGATGATGGTTTTGATTGAGCTTTTGACTCCAGATTTCTTGTAATATGAAATAATTTTATCAAATTTATCACCAGTTGTAATTATTTCTGCAATTCCCTTAAAACGATATCCTCTTCGAGAAAATGGGTCGACAACATTAATTTCGATTGACGGATTACGCTTTAAATTTTCAACTGTTTGAGGTGAATGTATATCCGCAAAAGCTAGAGATGATTCATCTAACACAATGATAGTACCTTTGGGAGACAGATTTGGCGTATTATCGGCAGATATTGTTGCAACATATCCTAGTTTTTGGAAGTTGACAAAATTTTTAATTTTTTCAGTGATGATAACCATAGAAAATATTTTTTATAATCATAATTAAATAAAAAGGCGGGCCCGGCAGGATTCGAACCTGCGACCTAACGCTCCGCAAGCGTTCGCACTATCCAGGCTATGCAACGGGTCCATTCATAATATTCTTAAATTTTTAGGAGGTTTATAGATTGTTTTTTCTTTTCTCTTAGGTTATTTGTCTCAAACACTATCGTATAGCGAATACTTTTTTCTTTGGTTTTGCTTTTTGCTGTTTAGTATATCTCGTAATATACTCCTTCTCGTATTCCTTTCTTTTTTGTTTGATGGTTGGTTTTGGTTCCTCCAGTTCGATTTGACTTAATCTTAATTTTTGCTCCAATGCGGCAATTTTCAATTTGGTTTTCTGTAGTTTTTTAAAATTGGAAACATATTTTCTTTCATATTCTTTTCTTTCTTGCTTGATGTTTCGTTTTGGTTTTAATTCCAATACTAACTGTTTTGATTGTTTTCCCTTTGGCTTTAGTTTTTGCCGTTTGTTATATCGTATGAGATATTCTTTCTCGTAATCTTTTCTTTCTTTCTTTCTATCATGCTTTGTTTCGTCTATGACATATGAGTAAGATTTCTGCTTCTTTGATCGATCTTTTGGTTTCTTGTATCTCGCAAGATATTTTTTTTCGTACTCCTTTATTGCCTCTTGTTTTACCTTGCGTTTTGCGTTGATGTATTGTCCAAGATTTAGTTTACCTAAATCAACATCAGATTGCAGATTAAATGACTTACGTGCGCTTGTCTTCGGTTCCTTGTATCTAGCAAGATACTTCTTTTCATATTCCTTTATCTCTGCTTGGTTTGCCTTACGATTCGCATCGACTAAATAACTATTATAGATTTAGCATTTCTAACAACGATCTGCCTTAATTTTATCTTTCAATAATTTTATTCAGAATTAATTACTTTTTTTCTTTGGTTTTGATTTTTGTTGCTTTAGATATCGAGCAATATAGTTTTTTTCATATTCAGCTCGTTCTGCTTTTAATTTTTCCCGCTTAGTAACAACATGTTCCCGAAAATTTAACCTACCCAAATCTTCATTGTATTCTTTCGAAGGTTTTGATTTCTTTATGCCATTTTTTGGTTCCTTGTAGCGTGCAAGATATTTTTTCTCGTATTCACCCCGTTCTGCTTGTATTTCCTTCCGTTTTTTCTCAACATGTTCACGTAGATTTAACCTTCCTGAAATCAAATCAAGGTCAAGTTGTTTACTAGATGATCGCTTTGGTTTACCGTTTTGGGTTTTCATACATCGATGAATGTACTTTTGTTCATAATCCTTTCGTTCTGCTAGATATTGCTCTCTTTTGACAATTGTATGTTCTCGAAAACTTAACCTGCCTATATCTTCTATTTGTCTTAGTGGTATTGATACCCTTTTCTTTGACCTTACTTTTTGTCGTTTTTTATATCGTACAAGAAATTCTCTTTCATACTTCTTTAACCCTTTCAGCCTTTCTTGGCGGTTTGTAATGAGATATTTGCGAAGATCACCCCATGATTCTACGGGCAGCACTCGTTCATCTTGTATTGATCTTTGCCTTGATCTTTGTCTTGACATTTGCCTCGACATTACTGATTGTCTTAAAATCGAATGTTAATTAATTATAATAGGTAATTAATTTAGATACGAACGAAAATATTATTCATCCATATTATCTGCTTTTTTCTGTTTTTCTAGTCTAGATAAATATTTTTTCTCATATTTTTCAAGATTTGACTTTGATTTACTAACAGAACTAGATCGTGATCCGCTTTTTGTTTTCTCTTCATCCTTGTTTATAAAAACATAATTCATGATTACGCCTGCAATAATTCCGCCTATTATTGGTGCCACCCAATAAAGCCATTGTATCTCTAACAGACCAGCATCGCCAGTTGCAACAGCAGGTGCTAATGATCTTGCTGGATTCATAGAAGCACCAGTTAGCGGAACGCCTACTACGTGTAATAAGAATACCATTCCTCCAATAGCTGCACCATAGACACTTTTTGGTGCCTTTTTGTGAACTGCAGTCATAAAAATCACAAGCACTAAAAAGAACGTAAGAATAACTTCCACCACAAATCCAGACATTACACTATGATTGAGTAACTCACTAGGACCACCGTGTCCACCCCAAAGAACTGGTTTGCCAATTTCTGGTAATATTGCCATTAAGGATAATGTAGCAATGATTGCACCTATTACTTGAAAAATAATATACCCTATACCATCTACAACACTAATTTTTTTTGTGATCATCATAGGAATTGTAACCGCTGGATTGATGTGAGCACCAGATACATGCCCAAATGCATACACCATCAATGCGATAACTGCACCGTGACCAAGTGATATCATTAAAATTGATTCAATAGTTAACCCATCACCAAAAGCAACCACAGATAATATCACAGATAATGGTCCAAAGAACACTAAAGCGTATGTTGCAATAGCTTCAGCAAACCATGCTCTTGGATTAACCATAAATCACAACCGAATGTGTTTTCCATATAAAAGATTCGAATTAATTTCTTGATCTAAAAGTAATTAATTAGGTAATTAAAAAATAATGTATGATTTCTGAAGGAAAATCTGTACCAAAATTTGAGCTGAATGATGCTGATGGAAATGTCTTTAACTCAACAGATCTACGAGGAAAAAAATATGTTATCTATTTTTATCCCAAAGACTTTACTCCTGGCTGCACTATTGAGGCTGATGAATTTTCCAAAGATTATAAAAAATTTCAAAAGGTTGGTGTTGAAATTATAGGCATAAGTAAGGACGATGTTGAATCTCATAAAAAATTCTGCGAAAAAATGAAAATTCCGTATATCTTACTTGCAGACACTAAGACAACAGTTTCAAAATTATTTGGTGTTTGGGGCAAAAAGAAGTTCATGGGAAGAGAGTATATGGGTGTTAACCGAAGTACATTCCTTGTCAATGAAAATGGAAAGATCTTTAAAGTTTTTGAGAAAGTTAAGGCAAAAGGTCATTCAAAAGAAGTTTTAGAAGCTTACGCAAGCGTAGAATAAAAAAAGAAAATAAAAAATTTGTTTAGAAACCCTTTGGCATTGCGCCTTTCTTAGATGCTGTTCCTGCTGCTTCTTCAGCTTCAGCTTTTGCAGCTTCTTCCTGTTCTTGCGCATATCTAACAAGATACTCCTTTTCAAATTCCTCTAATTCCTGCTGTTTTGATTTCTTCCCAGAACTAGACTGTGGTTTGGCTTCTGGTTCTGATTGTTCAGGTTGTGGAGGTGGAGGTGGAGGTGCTGTTTGTTTTGAAGGTCCACTAGAGCCTGTTCCTGGTGTAAGGAAAGTCTTGTCTCGTGGATGATATGCCAATCTTTGTCTTGTTGCAAAATACCTGTTACCTGGTTGTGTGTAACCTGTTAACACTGCTTTCTGATCATTCCAATTCGCTGTTGGAACACCAGATGCATCTCGTACGTGGAGACTAGCAAAGTATCTATCGCTAGGTTGTGTCCAGCCTGTTAACACCGGTTTTTGATCATTCCAATTTTTGTGTGGAACTGATTTCCACTGTTCGTAAACCAGTACTTGTGGTGCTTCCTCCCTTGGTTTTGGTGGTGGTGGAGGAGGTGTAACCTCAGCAGGTTTTGGTGGTGGTGGAGGAGGTGTAACCTCAGCAGGTTTTGGTGCTTCTTTAGAAAGATCTTTTAATTTTTTCTCTAAATCTGCGATTTTTGATTTAATAGCTTTCTTTCTTCGCTTAGCAGGTTTCTTTTTTGCCTTTCTAGTTACTTTTCTGGCTTTTCTTCTAGTAGTTTTCTTTCTAGTAGTTTTCCTTCTAGTAGTTTTTCTAGTAGTTTTTCTAGTAGTTTTCCTTCTAGTAGTTTTTCTTCTAGTAGTTTTTCTTCTAGTAGTCTTTCTAGATCTCTTAGACGCCATATGGATTCAATAAATGACACGTGGTTTATTTAGATTGTGCTTATAATCAGCGCATAATTTGATCGAATTTTTATAAAATGTATTATTACTCTAGGCATGGATGATTTTGATAAAGAATTTCCAGATTTTGATTGGAAAAATACACCTGCGTATAAGCATCCTGGCGGTAAAGACTGCCCATGCCCTAAACATGAATATGTTAGAGAGCAAGTTAAGTTTACGAAACAAGTAAATGAAACTGGTAAAGATGCTCGGGCCACTTTAAAATTTTGCCCTGAACACTACAGTGGTCACGGTAAAAAAAATGAGCTTCCACCAATTCCATAACAAGTAAAACTACATTGGACCTAACAATAGTTTTGGTTTATTTGGTGTATCATGATGGCATTTCTTTCCACACAAGGGGCATTCTTTTCGATTCAAAAATATGCATTGGCATATGTGAGACTTGAAATAACTTTCTGAAATTTTTGTAAATTCCCCAGTGCCATTACAAAAAGGGCATGAAGTATTCAATAATTCTATCTTGCCTGTACCCTTACATACAGCACATTTTTTCTTACTCCCCATAGCAAACATGCTGGTCTAAAGTAATTAAAATACTTCCGTTAAGAATTTTTTCAAACATAATAACTAGGGTAAATCGAGTTAAGCTTATACTATATTCTCAAACAGAAATGTAGTGCCTGTTGATGACATTAGACAATTTGTAGAGGAGTTGGAAAAAGCTGGTGAATTAAAGCGGATAAAAACAGAGGTGGACGCTAACTTAGAGATTGCTGAAATTTTACGGAGAGTATCTTATGCAAATGGACCAGCTATTCTTTTTGAAAATGTTAAAGGTTATGATATGCCTGTACTGGGAAATGCATTTGGATCAGTAAAAAGACTTGAGATAGGACTCGAAACCACAGAGTTTTCTGAGATCGGACAAAGAATTGCTGATATGACAAAGATGGAAATTCCGTCTGGGATTTTTAATAAGATTAAAAAATTACCGGAGTTGTCTAAAATGAGCGAATCATTTCCAAAATTAGAAAAAAGTGGTCCTGTAACAGAAGTAGTAAACGAATCTCCTTCATTTGATAAAATTCCAATTCTAAAATCATGGTCAAAGGATGCAGGGAAATTTATTACATTTGGTCTGGTAGCTACAAAACATCCTGAAACAAATGTAAGAAACTTGGGTGTATATAGAATTCAAATCATTGATAGCACTCATGCGTTAATGCATTGGCAAAAACACAAACGTGGAGCTGCACATTATGATATATTAAAAGAAAAGGACAGTAAGATTGATGTTGCTATAATTATAGGTGGAGAACCTGCGGCTATATTTTCTGCAGTTGCTCCTGTACCAGAAGGACTTGACAAATATCTTTTTGCTGGTATTACTAGGAAAAAAGGAATTAAGACTGTAAAATGCAAAACTATAGATCTAGAAGTCCCTGCGAATGCTGAGATAGTGTTAGAAGGATATGTTGATTCTGCTGATATTAGAAATGAGGGACCATTTGGTGATCATACTGGTTTTTACACGCCACAAGAACCTTTTCCAACATTCACGCTTACAGGAATAATGCAAAGAAAAAATCCTATCTATCTAACTACCGTTGTTGGTAAACCAATCTTAGAAGATGCTTACATTGGAAAAGTTATAGAGCGTTCATTTTTACCACTGATAAGGATGTTACATCCAGAGGTGGTTGACTTTAGTATGCCGCCTGCAGGTTGGTTCCAGGGATTAGCAATTGTATCAATAAAAAAGCGATACCCTGGTCAAGCAAAAAAAACTATGATGGGGTTATGGGGTATGGGGCAATTGGCATTAACTAAGATAATCATAGTAGTTGATCACGATGTCAACGTGCATGACATGAATGAAGTAGTTTGGGCTGTTACAACTAAAACTGATGCTGCACGTGATACAATTATCATAGACAATGCACCAACAGATACTCTAGATCCCGCTTCGCCTAGAGTTAATTTAGGTTCAAAATTAGGAATTGATGCTACACAAAAGACAAAAGAAGAAGGCTTTGAGCGAGAAATTCAAGAAGAGGTTAAGGTTGACACTGATACAAAGAAAATGGTTGACTCAAAGTGGTCGAGTTATGGACTTTAATGCATACAAACAGTTTGATAGAAATTATCTCTTTCTTCTGCCTCATATCCAATCTGACGAATAGAATCAATAATTTTTTTATCAGTAAGTTCTGTAGAACGAGCCCCAGTACATGATACAACTTCTTCACCAATTAGCGTTCCACCAAAGTCATCAGCACCATACTGCAACGCTAATTGTGCCATTCCAATTCCATTTGTTAACCATGATGATTGAATATGCGGAATCAGACCATCAAATACAAGCCTAGATATCGCAATCATTTTTAGAAGTTGAAATCCACCAGCGCCAAAATTAACCGTTCCCTCTTTTTGCATCTGGGTGTTATTTGGCTCAAAACTCCAAGGTATGAATGCCATAAAAACACCAGTCTTTTTTTGTAATTCTACAATTTTTCTAAAGTGTTCAGCAATATCATGATTTGATTCAACATGCCCATACATCATTGTGGCAGATGCTGGAATTCCAAGAGTATGTGCTTCTTCCATAATGCGTAACCATTCATCACTAGTAATTTTTTTTGGGCTGATAATCTCTTTCACATTATCGGTTAAAATTTCAGCCCCAGCACCAGGTACAGATTGTAATCCAGCATCTTTTAGTCTAGATAAAATTTCCTTAGTTGATGATTTTTCAACTTTAGCAATAGTATCAATTTCGGATGTTGACAAGCCATGAACCCCTACTTGCGGAAATTTTTTTCTAATCATTCTAAATGAATCTTCATAGTATTCAATCCTAAGGTCAGGATTATGCCCACCCTGAATCAATACTTGTCTTATTTTGAACAAATCATATGCAGCCTTGACACGTGATTCAATCTCATCTAAGGTTAGCGTGTAAGATTCCTCATGGTTGGGCGGTCTGTAAAATGCACAAAATTTGCAGTCAGTTATACATACATTAGTGTAATTCAGAATTATGTTGTTTACGAAAGATGCCTTCTTACCAAACTTATTACGTGTTAAAGTTCCAGCCACTAAACCCATCATAGACGCATCATCCGAATCTAGTAATCTAACATAATCATCATACTCAGGTCTAGTTCCCTGAAGAGAATTTTCGAGTATATCTCTAATTTCAGAATCATGAATTTGATCAGTGATTTGACTCAATCTAACTGTGATATTTTTTAGTGGCTATTTAATTCTTGAAACCAGTATTGTGTGGCTATAATTTTTAAGTAGCATACAAAAATTTACCTTCTATGGCAAATGGAACTGAAATTCGATTAAAATTGAAGGTCTTGAAAAACCACATTCTATGATTTACAAATGTGAAAGTCATGGAATTACTTGCGTTATAATTAACAAGGGAATTATCAAGACATTACCAAGACCACCCAAAGTAGGTATCTTGGTTCATTTTTCTGCAAGTACATCACTTTCTACTGCACCAAATAGGAAAATGCTTACTGGTTCTGTTAAAGAGGCGTTAAGACTGGGTGCAGATGGAGTATCTCTACACATAAACATTGGTGGAAAAGAGGAACCAGAAATGCTTGCTGACTTGGGAATGATTTCTGAACAATGTCATGAATGGAATGTTCCACTGCTAGCAATGATGTATCCAAGAGGTGAAAATATTAAAAATCCTCATGATCCAGAAATAGTAGCACATGCAGCTAGAATTGGTGCTGAATGTGGCGCTGATATTGTTAAAACATTATACACAGGAGATATAGATTCATTTTCAAAAGTAGTTGAAAGTATTCCTGTACCGGTTGTGATTGCTGGTGGTCCAAAGACTGAGACAGATATGGATGTTTTACAAATGACGGAAGATGCCATGAAAGCTGGTGCAAAGGGAGTGACTTATGGAAGAAACATATTTGCACATAGTTCGCCTGAAAAAATTGTAGAATCTCTTGCAGGAATAATATTCAAAAATCAAACGGCAAAGGAAGTGTCTAATATAATTGGCAGTTGATAAACGAATAATCATACAGCCAAAAGTTGCTAGAACCCATCTTGCAAAATTTGTTAAAAATTTAGAAGATGAAGGTATCAAAATGGTATTTACAGACCCAAAAAGTTTAGGTAAAACAAAAATCCAAACTATATTCACTTCTCAAAATGCTGATTATGTAATTCTGGATAAACCCATAACTAAAAAACTCAAAGGAAAGAAGATTGGAAGAAAGTTTAAGGTATCATCAAATAAAGACATTGAAAATGTTCTTGATTCTGCAAAAAAGGGATTAGATTTTGTTATAATAGAAGTGAAAGATTGGAAGATAATTCCACTAGAAAATATTATTGCAAAACTTCACAAGATTCACACTAAGATTTTTTCTATTGCAAGAAATGCAAAAGAGGCAAGAAAAATGTTTTCCATTTTAGATGTTGGAGTGGATGGTGTGATTTTCAATACAGGTTCAATCAACGAGGTTAGACAGGCATTAGTGTATTTAGGCTCAAAAAGATTTGAACTCAGCTCTGCGAAAATAATAGATATTCAGGAAGTGGGCGATGGCGAAAGAGTATGTGTTGATACAGCATCTATGCTGAATAGAGGTGAAGGTATGTTGATTGGAAGTAGAGCAAACTTTTTGTTTCTAGTCCACAACGAATCAGTTGGTTCATCATTCACTTCACCTAGACCATTCAGAGTTAATGCTGGTGCAGTACATTGTTACACACTAGCACCTGATGGCACTACAAAATATCTATCTGAATTAGAAACTGGTGTGGAAATATTGGTACTTGATTCTAAAGGAAAGGCAAGACGTGCTGCAATAGGCAGATGTAAGATAGAAAAAAGACCAATGCTTATGATTAAAGCTAAAGTCGGGGATGAAATAGGTGGTATCATAGCACAGGATGCTGAAACGATTCGTTTTGTAAAACCTAATGGGCAATTGGTGTCAGTAACACATCTAAAAAAAGGTGATTCAGTGATAGTACATGCAAAAGCAGCAACTGGAAGACATTTTGGCATGGAAGTATCTGATGAATACATTTTAGAAAAATAGGAAAGATGACATACAAAACATGTGCCAGCGTAGCTGAAAAAACTCCAAAGAAACTCAAACAAACTCTTGCAAAAGCATTAAAAAAATCAGATTATGCTGAAATCAGATTTGATTTTCTAAACCCAAATGCTGTACCTGAAGCATTACACCTAATCGGAAAAGATTTGAAAATGTGTGTAAGTACATTAAGACCAATTCGTGAAGGAGGAAAATTTTCAGGTAATGAGAAAAATAGAATTTCAATTATAAAACTGATTGCAGAATATAACCCGTTTTTGCTTGATATAGAATTTAACACGTTAAGAAAAAATAAGATGCTTCAACGTTACTTGAAAAGCACTGGAACAGATATTCTTGTATCTTGGCATAGCTTCAAACATACGCCAAACATTTCTGTGATGCAAAAGAAATTATCAGAAATGAAAAAATTTTCAAAGAATGTCAAAATGGTAACAATGGCAAAATCAATTAACGATGGATCGCGAATATTACCACTGTACAAGAACAGTAAGGATGTAAAATTGATTGCATTTTCAATGGGAAATTTTGGCAGAATGTCACGATTACTTTGCTTACTTTTGGGAAGTCCATATACGTACGTATCACTAGGTAAAGCAGTTGCACCGGGACAATTTAGCGTGGATGAGGTTAAATCAATCTTTACGATAAGAAAATAGATGTCCAATACATATGCTGTGATAGGAGATCCGATAGATCATTCTTTATCACCAAATATACACAATGCGGCATTTCGCCATTTACAATTAGATCATACGTATATTGCATACAGGATACCAGCGGGAGAACTAACTGCAGGAATAGAAGCACTAAAAGCGATAAAAATTGCGGGGTTTAACGTTACGATTCCTCATAAAATCGAAATGATGAAGTTATTAGATGAAATGGACACAACATGCAAAGTAATTGGAGCAGTAAATACTGTATTAAATGATAATGGAAAACTGAAAGGTTACAATACAGATATGATTGGATTCCTTGATCCTATCAAAAAGAAAAATTTGACAATAGAAGGTTCTCAGGTATTGCTTTTAGGTGCAGGTGGGGCCGCAAGAGCAATAATAACTGCAATGGTTAAAGAAAAAGCTGGAAAAATTACAATTGCAAACAGAACCCAAGAAAATGCAAAAGAATTAACAGAATTTGCTAAAAAAATTGGAGGTAATGTAGATGTAGCTCCAATGAAAGAAGTTGATGAATTAATTGCTGATTACAAATTTATTATAAATTCAACTTCTATTGGTATGAAAAATGAACCTAGCCCAATCTCAACTGAGAACATAAGTAAGAACTCTATAGTTTACGATATAGTTTACCAGCCAATGAACACGGATCTTATTAAAAAATCAAAGGAAAATGGTGCGACTATAATTTATGGTTATGAAATGCTTTTGAGCCAGGCTGCATGTTCGTTTGAAATTTGGCATAAGACGGAAGCTCCATATGATGTTATGAAAAAAGCA
>LUMJ01000518.1_pt1 | contig 15131 bp, 15 predicted proteins | sample 729631 | NCBI WGS metagenome assembly LUMJ01 (sample SAMN03860266, study PRJNA289734) | marine metagenome | biome: seawater column; feature: ocean; material: water; isolation source: Red Sea water column Station 22 - depth 500m | place: Saudi Arabia: Red Sea | collected 2011-10-15 | depth 500 m | reverse complement strand
GATGTAGAGGCCGTACTCGTCGGCCAGTTCGACGATGCCGGTCGACTCGGGTGCCGGCGCGTAGTCGAGGTCGAAGCCCTGCTCGTCCGCCATCAATCCACCGTCACGTAGTCGGGGCCGCCAGGACGGCCTTCGAAGACCACTGGCGGGACACCCCCGGCACGGTGCGCGCCCGCTACCTGTACCGCATCGCCCGCCAACTCCAGGAGCGGTCCCGGGAGTTCGCCGTGCTCGAGACCATGGACGGCGGCAAGCCGATCCGGGAGAGCCGAGACGTCGACCTGCCGCTGGTCGCCGCCCACTTCTTCCACCACGCCGGCTGGGCCGACAAGCTCGAGTACGCCTTCCCCAACCGTCGGGTGGAACCCCACGGCGTGGCCGGGCAGGTCATCCCGTGGAACTTCCCGATGCTGATGGCCGCCTGGAAGCTGGCACCGGCCCTGGCCTGTGGGAACACGGTCGTGCTCAAGCCGGCCGAGACCACGCCGCTCACGGCGCTGCTGCTGGCCGAGGTGCTCGACGACGTGGGCCTGCCTCCCGGGGTGGTCAACGTCGTCACCGGCGCCGGCGAGACGGGCGCCGCCCTGGTCGAGCACCCCGGCGTCGACAAGCTGGCCTTCACCGGCTCGACCGAGGTCGGCAAGCGCATCCAGCGCTCGGCCGCCGTCCGACGGCTGCCGCTCACCCTCGAGCTGGGCGGAAAGGCCGCCAACGTGGTCTTCGAGGACGCCGCCCTCGACCAGGCCGTCGAGGGCGTCGTGCAGGGCATCTGGTTCAACCAGGGCCACGTCTGCTGCGCCGGATCCCGCCTCCTGGTCCAGGAGTCGATCGCCGGCGACTTCGTCGAGCGGCTCCACGCCCGCATGGCCCGCCTCCGGGTCGGCGACCCGCTGGACAAGAACACCGACGTGGGCGCCATCAACTCGGCCGAACAGCTGGCCCGCATCACGGCGCTGGTCGAGTCCGGCGTCGAAGAGGGAGCCGTCCTCCACCAGTCGGCCTGCGACCTGCCCGACCGGGGGTTCTGGTTCGCCCCGACGGTGTTCACCGAGGTGCAGCAGAGCCACCGCATCGCCCGCGAGGAGGTCTTCGGCCCGGTGCTGGCCGTCCAGACCTTCCGCACCCCCGAGGAGGCCGTCGAGAAGGCCAACAACACCCCGTACGGGCTGTCGGCGGGCATCTGGACCGAGAAGGGCTCGAAGGTCCACTGGATGGCCGAGCGGCTCCGGGCCGGCGTCGTGTGGGCCAACACGTTCAACAGGTTCGACCCCGCCAGTCCGTTCGGCGGCTACAAGGAGAGCGGCTTCGGCCGTGAGGGCGGCCTGGCCGGCCTCGGTGCCTACGTACGCGACGCCGAGGGTGTCTCCCGATGAGTGGCCACCTCCCCGTCGACAAGACGTTCAAGCTCTTCATCGGGGGCGCCTTCCCGCGTTCCGAGTCGGGCCACACGTTCCAGGTCCACGGTGCCGACGGCCAGTTCCTCGCCAACGCCGCCAAGGCATCCCGCAAGGACCTGCGCGAGACGGTCCGGGCCGCCCGGTCGGCGCAGTCGGGCTGGGCCGGGCGCACCGCCTACAACCGGGGCCAGGTCCTCTACCGGGTGGCCGAAATGCTCGACGCGAGGGCCGACGAGTTCGTCGACCTGCTCCGCAACGCCGGGCGCACCCCTCGTGCCGCCCGACGCGAGGTCGAGCAGTCGGTCGACCGGTGGGTCTGGTACGCCGGCTGGGCGGACAAGGTCCACCAGGTGCTCGGCACCGTCAACCCGGTGGCCGGCCCCTACTTCAACTTCACCGTCCCCGAACCCACCGGCGTGGTGGTCCAGGCCGTCCCCGACGACCCGCCCCTGCTGGGGCTGACCTCCCGGGTGGCGCCCGGCCACCTCGACGTCAACGCCGTCGACCTGGCCGGCGCCCCCGACGACCTGCCCAACGAGGCCCTCGCCGACGCCGCCGAGAACGTCAAGCGCCTGGTGCACGCCAACCCCGCCGACGCCTCCCCGATGCTGGTCGCCGCCTTCCTCGAGTTCAAGACCGTCTGGCACCCCATCGGCCGCTGAAGCCGTGCCGAGGCCCGCTCAGGCGGTGATGCGGTCGAGGACGAGCGGGGACGCGGGCGAGGCCTCGTCGGCCACCTCGACGGCACCGTCGAGCGCCTCCCTCGCTGCGACGAATCGGTCCGGGTCGTCGGCGTGGAGTTCCAGCAGCGGCTGGCCGGCCTCCACGGGGTCGCCGGGCTTGGCGAGGCACACCACGCCGGCCGACGGGCTGACCGGGTCCTCCTTCCGGGTCCGGCCGGCGCCCAACCGCGAGGCGGCCACGCCCACCGACCGACAGTCGAGCCGCGACAGCACGCCCGACTCGGGCGCCTCCACGACCTCCACGTGCGAGGCGACCGGAAGGGCCGCCTCGGGGTCGCCGCCCTGGGCCCGCACCATGGCGTCCCAGGCCTCCCGAGCCCGGCCCGACGCCAGCACCTCGGCCGGGTCGGCGTCGATTCCGGCCAGGGCCACCATCTCCCCAGCCAGCGCCAGCGTCACCTCGACCAGGTCGGGCGGGCCGCCCCCGTCGAGCACCTCGACCGACTCGGCGACCTCCAGGGCGTTGCCGGCCGTGCGGCCCAACACCGTGTCCATCGCCGTGAGCAGCGCCACCGTACGGACCCCGTTGTGCTCACCGAGGCCGACCATCGTCTCGGCCAGCTCCCGGGCCCGCTCGACCTCGGGCAGGAACGCCCCCGAACCCACCTTCACGTCGAGCACCAGGGCATCGGTGCCCTCAGCCACCTTCTTGGACATGATCGAACTGGCGATCAGCGGGATCGAGTCGACCGTCGAGGTCACGTCCCGGAGGGCGTAGAGGCGCCGGTCGGCGGGCGCCAGGTCCTCGGTGGGCCCGGCGATCACCCCGCCCACGGTCCGCAGCACCTCGACCATGGCGTCCGGCTCCAGCCGGGCGCTCCAGCCGGGGATCGACTCCATCTTGTCGAGCGTGCCGCCGGTGTGGCCGAGGCCCCGGCCCGAGAGTTGCGGCACCGCCGCCCCGCAGGCCGCCACCAGCGGCACCAGCGGCAGCGAGACCTTGTCGCCCACGCCCCCGGTGGAGTGCTTGTCGACCGTCGGCCGTCCCACGCCGGACAGGTCCAGCGTGGTGCCCGAGTCGACCATGGCGCGGGTCCAGGTCGCCAGTTCGTCGGGCTCCATGCCGTTGAAGAAAATCGCCATGGCCAGCGCCGCCGCCTGCTCATCGGCGATGACGCCCGTCCACACGGGGTGATCGCCGTACCGTCCGGGTCGACGACCGCCACCGCCACGAGCAGGCCACCGCCCGTCAGGTGCAGGTCGGACACCAGCCCGCACTCGGCGCACAGGGTGAGCCCATACGAGGCGTTCTCGACGTTGCAACCCGACACGATCCGGCCGTCGTCGACCAGCCCGGCCGCACCCACCGGGAAGCGCGAATAGGGGCAGTAGGCGGCCGCCGCCGCCTCGGCGGCGATCGACCGCAGCGACTGCCAGTCGATGTCGGGCAGGTCCGTCATGTCCGCCATGCCTCCATGCTGCCGCATCGCGCCGGGTCGACGCACCATGGCCCCGGATTCGCACGTAGTCTGTGCGCATCAGGCGACGTGGCCAACCCGTCGTCCTCCACCCCTCTTTCCCCCGGGATGCATCCGTGACCACCACCGCCGAATCGCTCGAACTGGTCCAGACCGTCGAGCCCGAAATCCGCTCGCTCATGGACACGCACCGTGAGCGCCGTGAGCACTGGTACGCCCACGAGGTCGTCCCGTGGGAGCAGGGCCGCAACTACCGGGACGAACCCTGGGACGAGTCCCAGGCCTCGGTGTCCCGCCCGGTGCGCACCGCCCTCGTTCTCAACCTGCTGACCGAGGACAACCTGCCCTACTACCACGCCCGCATCGCCGGGGCGTTTCCCGCAGACTCGGCGATGGCCGAGTGGTCGGGCCTGTGGACCGCCGAGGAGGGCCAGCACTCCATCGCCATCCGCGACTTCCTGCTGACCTCCCGCAACTGCGACCCCCGCCTCCTCGAGGAGGACCGCCTCGCCACGGTGAGCCGCGGCTGGAGCATCGGCTACACCGACCCGGTCGACATCTTCAACTACACGTCGGCCCAGGAACTGGCAACACGGGTCAGCCACCGCAACGCCGGCGTGAAGGCCGAGGACCCGATCGCCTACGAGGTCATGAACCGGGTGGCCGTCGACGAGAACCACCACTTCATGTTCTACCGGGGCGTCACCACGGCCATGCTGCGCGAGGCGCCCAGCCTGGTCGTCAGGTCGCTGCGACGCGTCCTCGTTAACTTCTCGATGCCCGGCACCGAGATCCCCAACTTCCAGCGCCGAGCCGTCGAGATCGCCAAGACCGGCATCTACAACCTGCGGGTCCACGCCGAGCAGGTGGTCCAGCCGCTCATCCGCTACTGGAAGGTCGGCGACCTCGAGGGACTGGACGGCGAGGCGGCCGAGGCCCAGGAGGAGATCATGGGCATCACCGGCCGACTCATCGAGCAGGCCGAGAAGTTCGAGGCCCGCATCGCCCGCCGCCGGAAGGCCTGACCAGCTCCCCGCTCGGCTGGAACCGGAAGGTCTGGCCGGCTCCTCAGTCCTGGAGCCCGAACACGTCGGCTCCCGGCGTCCTGCCTAGAGCCGGTGGCGATAGACGTTGGTCTCGCGCTCCTCGAAGCCGAGGCGCCGGTAGAGCCGGTTGGCGGCCTCCCGGGACGGACGCGAGGTCAGGTCGACCGTCGTCGCCCCCTCGGCCCGGGCCCGGTCGAGGGCCGCAAGGTTGAGCGCCTCGCCCACGCCCCGGCCACGTGACGACCCGTCCACGACCACGTCCTCGATCCAGGCCCGCAGGCCGGTCGGGATCCGGAACAGCGCCAGCGTGAGGCTCCCCACGACCTCGCCGTCGTCCACGGCCAACAGGAGCACCGAGGCATCCGACGCCACGATCGCCTCGAGGTCGGCGGCGTCGGGAGGCGGGTTCGAACTCGACAGTTGCGGGATGAGGCGCGCCATCGCCGCCACCAGGTCGTCGTCGGCCACCGTCGCCTCTCGGATCTCCAGCACGGACGCCGAGTGTAGGGCGACCCTCGTCCGACATCGGGACGCAGGCGCGTCCGGACCCCGCCACCGCTACCCTCGCGCCCGATGAGCGCTTCCCCGGCACCGCACCTCCACTGGGACAAGCGACCCGACCTGGAGCGTCCGGTCGTGCTTGCCGCCTTCGAGGGCTGGAACGACGCCGGCGAGGCCGCCAGCACCGCCGCCCGCTACGTGCGCGACCACTTCGACGCCACGCCGGTCGGGACGATCGAGGCCGAGGACTTCTTCGACTTCACCGTGGCCCGTCCGTTCGTCCACCTCCGGGGCGGGCAGCGCGTCATCAAGTGGCCGACCACCACCGTCTATGCCGGCAGCATCGCGGGCGCGCCCAACGACCTGGTCGTCCTCATCGGCCACGAGCCGCAGCTGCGTTGGCGGACCTTCACCGACCACGTGGTCGCCGTCGCCGACGCCCTCGGGGCCAGCCGTGTCGTGACGCTCGGGGCCCTGCTGGCCGACATCCCCCACACCCGGCCCGTCCCCGTCTTCGGCCTCGCCGACGAGCCGGAGCTCTCCGACCGCCTCGGAATCCGGCCATCCACCTACGAGGGTCCGACCGGCATCGTCGGCGTGCTCGGTGCCCGACTCCGCGAGTGCGGCCTCTCGACCGCCTCCCTGTGGGCCAGCGTCCCGTCCTACATCTCGAGTGCCCCGTCCCCCAAGGCGGCCCTCGCCCTCGTCGAGAAGATCAGCGTGGTACTCGGCGTCCCGCTGCCGCGTACCGACCTCGAGATCGCCAGCGAGGCCTACGTCGCCCAGATCAGCGAACTCGTGGCCGAGGCCGAGGAGGACGGGATCCCCGAACTCGTCCAGGCCTTCGAGGAGGACTACGACGAGCAGGGTGGACCGGACCGGGGCAACGACCGGCTCCGGGGCGTCGACGCCTCGGATGTCGCCAGCATCGCCGACGACCCCGAGGCGTTGGTGGCCGAGGTCGAGGACTTCCTCCGGAACCACCCCGACTAGGGGCGAGCCGGGACGTTCCCCGCAACCACTCCGGCTAGGGGTTCGCGTCACCCTGCCAGGGTGGCTCCCGCGGCAGGTCGAAACGCACCTCCACGGGCTCGCCGCGGATGGCGGCGAACGACTCCGCCGCCCACGCCTCGGGCAGGATCGTGTCCTCGGGCAGACAGCCCTCGGCGAAGAACCCGACGTCGCGGACCTCCAGTGGGTGCGGCTGCAGGGAGCCGCCGGTCATCCGGCAGTGAAAGACCAGTGAGTACAGCGGGATACCGGTGAAGCCCAGGCGCATGCCGTCGAGGATGGCGACCGGCTGCACGACCTCGCACTCGATGCCCGTCTCCTCCCGGACCTCCTTGACCACCACCTCGGCCGCCGAATACCCGACGTCGGCCCAGCCGGTCGGATACAGCCACAGCCCGGAGTCGGCTCGCTGCACCAGCAACAGTTCGCCGTCGTCGTTGCCGACCACCGCTCCCACCGTGACCTTCGGGGTCACGTAGCCGGGCACGCCAGACCCGACCGCCCCCATCCAGTGCTCGACGAGGGCCTCGGCGTCGAACTCCGAGTCGGCACGGGCCCGGATGTCGGCGGCCACGTGCAGAACCTCCTCGAACCGCTCCCGCTCATACAGGAGGTCCGAGAACCCGAGGCCTGTGCGGGCGATGGCTGCCAGCGCCTCCGACCAGCGAATCAGGTCGGCCTGCGAGGGAGGGTCCAGTCCAGCCACGGGAGCGACCGTAGGCGATGTCGTCCGCTGCGGCTACCTCAGAAGTCGACGTCGATCCAGCGCAACACAGCCAACTCGACCTCGGCCAGGTGGTCGCGGTCCTCGATCTTGGCGCCGGAGACATCCCGGACGTAGAAGGCGTCGACCACGTCCGAGCCGAGGGTCTGGACCCGGGCGCTGACGATGTCGAGGTCGAGTTCGGCGAAGGCCCGGGTGATCCGGTAGAGCACCCCCACCCCGTCGGGACAGGTCACCTCGAGGACCGTGGCGACGTCAGAGGTGGCATTGTCGACCGTCACCCGGGGACGGGCCGGGCGGGCGGACGTGGGCGCCGTACGGTAGGTGCGGGAGCGGTCGCCCAGCCGGGCAGCGACGGCGAGCCGGCCGGCCAGGGCCTGCTCGACCTGCTCGGTGATGCGCTCCCAGTCGGGGTCCCCGCCGAACTCGCTCTCCACCCGGAAGACCGACAATGCCCGCCCGTCCTCGGAATGCGCCGCCGCTGCCGCGACCCCGGCGCCGTTGAGGGCCAGCACGCCGGCCATCTTCGAGAAGGTGCCGGGCCGATCGTCGGCGACGACGGTGAGCGTCGACCCCGACCCCTCGACGTGCAGACCCGTGCCGTCCAACAGCCGTCGCTGCTCGACGTTGAGAAAGGACGTCCCGACGATCTCACCGAGGTCACCGCCCGCCAGGACGTGGTCGACCCGCCGGACCAGCTCGCCCACCAGCTCCGCCTTCCAGCTGCTCCAGGCGGATGGGCCGGTGGCGATGGAGTCCGCCTCGGTCAGGGCGCCAAGCAGCGCCAGCAGCCGGCGGCCGCCCACGATTCCGGCGACGGCACGAATCGTCCCGTCGTCGTCGAGGTCCCGCCGGGTGGCCACGTCGGGCAGCAGGAGGTGGTGCTCGACCATGGCCACCAGCACGTCGACGTCGGCCGGCGGGAACCCCATGCGCTCACCGATGGTCGCTACCAGTTCCATGCCGACCTCGGTGTGGTCCCCCGGGTACCCCTTTCCGATGTCGTGGAGGAGGGCGCCGACGAGCAGCAGGTCGGGGCGGTCGACCCGGTCCACGAGCACCGACGCCTCGGCGGCGGCGACCAGCAGGTGGCGGTCGACGGTGAAGCGGTGGTAGGCGTTGCGCTGCGGCCGGGACCGGCAGGGCTCCCACTCTGGGAGGATCGGGACAAAGAGTCCCCGCTGGTCGAGGTCCTCGACCACGGCCACCATCGGCTCGCCGGCGGCCAGCAGGTCGACGAACAGCCGACGGGCCTCCTCCGGCCACGGGGTGGGCAGGTCGGCAGCCTCGTCGGCCAGACGGTCGAGTGCACGGCGGGCCAGCAGGGCACCATGGCCGGCCGCCTCCCGGGCACAGCGCAGGACCGCCAGCGGGTCGTCGACGGCGACGTCGGCGTCGAGGTGGAGGAGGCCGTCCTCGAGGAGCATCCCCGGGGCGACCTCCCGCGATCGACGGCGACCCAGCGGGCGGCGGCGCTTCCCGTCGCTGAGCGCCCGGCTGATGCGACGGGACGCCCCGTCGCCCGTCCAGGCGATGGTCCGGGCGGCGGCGGCCACGTCGGCCATGAGCAGGTCGGCGTCCCGGTAGCCGAGGCGAGCCGACACCTCGTCCTGGAGTTCCAGCAGCAGGCGGTCGCTGCGGCGACCCGTCACCCGGTGGAGTTCGACTCGGGCGGCCAGCAGCGTCTCGGCCGCCTCCGCCAGCGCCGCCGACTCGGTTTCGCGGAGTACCGGCTCGTTCACCTCCAACCAGCCGAGGGTGTGGACGTCGCGCAGTCCTCCCCGGGCCTCCTTGAGGTCGGGCTCGAGCAGGAAGGCCACCTCGCCGAAGTGGGCGTGGCGCTCCGCCACGGCGGTCTGGAGGTCGGCCAGGTGGGTCTGCCAGCGGGAGGTCCACTGCGCCCGACCCCGCTCGGCCAGGTCTCCGGACAGCGCCTCGTCACCGGCAAGGTGACGTGCCGCCAGCAGGCTGGTCGCCGTGTCGAGGTTCTCGCGGGCCACCTCGAGGATCTGGTCGACCGTGCCGACCTGGTGGCCCAGCTTCAGCCCGGCGTCCCAGACCGGGTACCAGATCCGGTCGGCCACGCCACCCACGTCGACGCCCGGGGCGTGCACCAGCGCCACGTCGAGGTCGCTTTCCGGGCAGAGGTCGCCGCGGCCGTATCCACCGAGGGCGACGAGGGCGGTGCCGGCCGGAGCGCCGGCGGCCCCGTACAGCGCCAACAGGTAGGCGTCGGTGCGTGCGGTCCGCGCCTCACACCAGGCGACGCCCGTGAGGTCGCCGTCGGCAAGGAGGTCGTCGATCGCGTACGCCGGCGCGTCCGGTTGCCCGGTGGTCACCGCCACATCATGCCCGCGACCCCGACACGCCCGAATGCCCGGCGGCCGGGGTCAGGTGGCCACACCGCCGACGGGCGGCTCGTTGTACGCCGACTCGGCGTGCAGCGCCCGGTCGAGGCCCACCTGCTCGTCGTCGGCGTCGACCCGGAGGCCGATGGTGGCGTCCAAGGCCTTGGCCAGCAGCCAGGTCACGACGAACGAGAACACGATGACCGAGCCCATGGCAACGACGTGGTCGAGGAGCAGCTCGATCCCGCCACCGAAGAAGAGGCCGTCGTCGAAGCCACCGCCGGGGATGGCACTGGCGTCGGCGAACAGGCCGAGCAGCAGGCCGCCCAGCAGGCCGCCCACGCCGTGGACCGCCACGACGTCGAGGCTGTCGTCGAAGCCGTACCGGGTCTTGAGCGACAGGGCGAAGAAGCAGACGCCGCCTGCCACCAGGCCGAACACGATGCCGGCCATGCCGCCCACGTAGCCGGCGGCTGGCGTGATCGCCACGAGGCCTGCCACCACGCCGGAGCAGGCCCCGAGGGTGGTGGGACGGCCGCCCCTCAGGCGTTCCACGGCCAGCCACCCCACCATGCCGCCGCCGGCGCCGAGGAAGGTGTTGAGCAGGGCCTGGACAGCCTGTTCGTTGGCGGCACCCGCCGACCCGGCGTTGAAGCCGAACCAGCCGAACCACAGGATCCCGGTGCCGATGAGCACCATCGGGACGTTGTGCGGGGGCATCGCCTCGCTGGGCCAACCCCGACGGCGACCCAGCACCAGCACGACCGCCAGGGCGGCGACGCCGGCGTTGAGGTGGATGGCGGTGCCGCCGGCGAAGTCGAGGGCACCGTTGCCGTGCTGCCAGCCGCTGTACACCCAGTAGGTGACGGGGGTGTAGACGAGCAGCAGCCAGACGGGGACGAACACCAGCCAGGCCGAGAACTTCAGCCGACCGGCGACGGAACCGGAGATGAGCGCCGGCGTGATCGAGGCGAACGTCATCAGGAACGCCACGGAGATGAGGCTCTCAGCGTCGCCGTTGAGCCCCTTCAACCCGATGGCGTCGAAGTTGCCGATCCAGTCACCGCCGAAGAAGCCCGAGCCGTCGGAGCTGTTGCCCAACGAGTACGACACCAGCACCCAGACGATGGGCACGATTCCGATACAGGCCAGGTTCATCAGGAGCATGTTCAGGACGTTCCTCGAGCGGACCATGCCGCCGTAGAACAGCGCCAGCCCCGGCACCATGAAGACCACCAGGGCGGTCGAGGTCAACATCCACGCGTAGTCGCCGGACCCCATGGTTCGGCCTTCCTTTCCTCGGATTCTCTGGACACATGGTCCGCCGATGCGGACCGCGTCAGATTGCCCTCAGCAGGTGTCCCGACCGTCACACGAGTGTTTCGACTGTATGAACTGTCACTGACGGGGAGCGAGGTGGGAGGCTCAGACCTCGGGGAAGCGCCGGAAGAAGGTCGACCGGGCGTACACCTCGTCGAGGCCGGCCGCCCGTGCCTCAGCCATGGCCGCCTCGTCGACGTGGGGCGCGAACCCGACGAGGCGGGCCCCGTCGCCGGGCCGCCCCCCGAGCGCCTCCAGGACGCCGGTCCGGGCCAGGTCGACCACATACAGCTCGGCGGACTCCTCGAGCAGGGTGGCGGGGTCCGCCACGAACCCGACCTCCACCCCCGGGGCCCGCAGGCGGGAGCGGTCCATGAGGTCGGGGACGAACGCCCGCACCCGCCGGGTCACGATGGTGGTCGGTGGGCGTCGTTGAGGTTGCCCGACCGCAGGCCGGCAAGGTCCAGCGTCACGTAGCGGTAGCCAGCGGCCTCCACCGCTGCGACCACCTCGTCCCGCCGCTCGACCGCCTCGGCGAGGCGGTGTCCGGCGACCTCGATGCGGGCGGTGTCGCCGTAGTGGCGGACCCGGAGCTCGTCGAATCCCAGACGGCGCACCGCCGCCTCGGCCCGCTCGACCGTCCCCAGTACCTGGACGCTGACCGGCGTCCCGTACGGGATCCGGGAGGCGAGACACGGGCCAGCCGGCTTGTCCCAGGTGCGCAGCCCCAGGCGCCGCGACTGCTCCCGGACCTCGGCCTTGGTGAAGCCCACCTCGAGCAGCGGGAACCGGGCACCCCGGTCGGCGGCGGCCTGCTGGCCCGGTCGGTGGTCGCCGAGGTCGTCGACCGTCACGCCCAACAGCACCGTGGCCCCCGCCGCCTCGGCCTGCGGCGCCACGGCGTCCATCAGGGCGTCCTTGCAGTGGGCACAGCGATCGGGGTCGTTGGCCCGGTAGGCCGCCGAGGCCATCTCGTCGGTCTCGACGGTCGACCAGTCGAGGCCCCACTCCGTCGCCAGTGCCGCCGCCTCCTCCCGCTCGACGCCGGCCAGCGACGGCGAGACGGCGGTGACGGCCCTGGCGAACCCGGGTCCGAGTGTCGTGTGGGCGACGTAGGCGAGGAAGGCCGAGTCGACGCCGCCGGAGAAGGCGACCACCACCCGGTCCAGGCGCCGCAGTTCCGTCCGCAGTCGTTTGAGCGGCACCGGCGGCGCGGCGGTCACGGTGCCGCTATCCCGCCCGGCAGCCGGCCCGGTCGAGGACCTCGTCGAGGGACGCCACGAGGCCGGTGTAGAAGGGCCCGAATTCGGCGTAGACCGCCGACGCCCGGTCGTAGCGCAGGGTGTAGACGACGTCCTTGAGGTCGTCGGGACGCTGGCCGAACAGGGTGACGCCCCACTCGAAGTCGTCGACGCCGGTCGAGGCGGTGATGAGCTGCACGACCCGGCCGGCGAACTTCCGCCCCGACGACCCGTGTTCGTGCATCAGCCCGCTGCGCTCCTCGAACGGCAGCGTGAACCAGTTGTCCTGCTCGCCACGGCGCTTCGACATCGGGTAGAAGCACCAGGCCGGCTTGTCCGCGGGCGGGAGCACCGGACGCAGGCGGGCCTCCTTCATCTCGTCGGGGATCCCGGCGGCGTACTCGGATACCTCCGTGAGGGAGAGGTAGCTGTCGACCACCTCGAGGCCGGCGGCCGCCACGCCGGTCTGAAGGTCGCGGAGCCGCCAGAGGTCGTCGCTGAGCGCCATGAGGGCGATGTCGGCCTTGTGGCCGAGGATCGCCACGGGCACCACCTGGGCGCCCGCCGCCTCGGCGGCGGCGACGGCGGTGCCGACGCCCTCGGGGTCGGCGAGGGGACCCACCCGGCAGAAGAGGTGGAGGACGCCGAGGCCCTCGGCGGGAGTGACCGGTTCGCTCATGGCGCCGAGTGTACGAAGCCGCGCCCCAACGCAGGGTGCCGGGGCGGCGTGGCGGTCGTCAGTCGCCGGTGTAGAGGTTCAGCCGCTCGCCGCGGGCGAAGCCGGCCAGTTGCAGGCCGGCCACCCTGGCGGTCTCGACGGCCAGCGCCGAGGGCCCGCTGACCGCCACCAGGGCGGCGAAGCCGGCCGCCCAGGCCTTCTGGGCCATCTCGAAGGAGGCCCGGCCGCTGACCCACAGGCCCAGGTCGTTGGCCGGCAGGCCGCCATCGAGGTGGAGGCGACCCACCACCTTGTCGACGGCGTTGTGCCGGCCGATGTCCTCCCGGAGCAGTAGCGGCTCGCCGGTGCGGTCGAACACCGCAGCGGCGTGGACGGCGCCGGTGGCACCGAAGAGGGCCTGGTCGCCGTCGATGCGGGCGGCCACGCCGGCCAGCGCCGCCGCCCCCGAGAAGGCCACGAACCCGAGTGCCCGGCTGGCCAGGCTGGCCTTGTCGCCGGCGAATGGCGTAAGGCGCACGACGCTGGCGTCTCCTGCCCGCCCCCGACGGACGAGCCGGCCCCGCCAGTCGCCCTCGACCCGGTGCTCCCGGTACCAGGGCAGCGACGTGACGACGTGGACCTCGTGGCCCGCTGCGCACAGTTCCGAGACGATCCTCGACACCACGACTCCCGTGGGTGCGGTGTCCGGTTCGAGGTGCGGGGTGATGACGAGCAGGCGCATCGGGTCTCAGGCGCCGAGTCGCAGCGCCAGCCGCCAGGCCTGCTCCAACTGTTCGGCGGACGCCTCCCACGAGTACTCGGCGGCCCGGCGCAGGCCGGCGTCCGCCGCCTGACGGCGGGCGGCTGCGTCGCCGAGGCCCCGGTCGAGCGCCTCCGCCCATGCCGACACGTCGTCGGCGTCTGCCTTGACGACCACCGTGTAGACGTCGTGGAAGGCCTTCAACCGTCGCTCAGCGCCCGAAATGTTGGGCTCGGCTTCGACAACCAGCGCTGACGGCGACGACCACTGCACCCTCGGCCCGGCCGGCACCACCCGTGAGCACGAGGCGGGCGTCGGGGTGCCGGTCGGCGATCCGGTGGAACGCCTCGATGAGCAGTTCGTGGTTCTTGTGGGGGTGGCTGACGGCGGGGTAGATGATGGTCGGCGGCGACGCCGGCTCGACGGGCCGGGCGGCGATCCGGTCGACTCCCGAGGAGACGGTCACCACCCGTTCTGGCTCGACGTCGAAGTGCTCGACCACCTGCCGGCCCACGGTGTCGCTGACGGTCACGACCACGTCGGCACGACGCAACGACCGCGGCACCGACCAGGAGAGGAACCCCTCCTTGGCGACGGAGAAGTGCTCGGGGTGGTCGAAGGGCTGGAGGTCGTGGATGGTGACGACCGCCGGCCGCTCCGACCGCATCGGGATGCGGCCCCCCACGTGGTGGACGGCGTCGAAGCCGGACGTCTGCCCGGCCAGCCACGTGGACTCCCGGAGGACCCGCCGGACGCGACCGCGTCCGTCTCCCGGTGCGGCGATGACCTCGAACGCCTCACGGAGTCCGGGATGCGCCTCCTCGAGCCCGCGCTGGGCGAACAGGACCGGTCGCAGGTCGGCGGGACCGTGTCGGGCGAAGGCCAGCAGGGTCCGCACGGCGTACTCCTCCGAGCCACCGACGTCGCCAGGCACGAGGAACAGCAGGTTGACGGCGATCCGCCTCGACGTGCTCATGGGGCCCTCATGCTGCCAGTACCTCGCGGTAGGCGGCGACCGTCAACTCGGCGGTGGCCTCCCAGGTGTACCTCGCCGCCCGTTCGACTCCCGCGTCCGCCAGTCGTCGTGCGTCGGCTGGATCGTCGAGCAGGTGGCGGATGGCCTCGGCCAGGGCGGCGGTGTCCGTCGGCTCGACGAGCAGGCCGGCGTCGCCGGCGACCTCGGCGGTCGCCGTCCCCGACGAGGTGACCACCGGGGTCCCCTGTGCCATGGCCTCGAGCACGGGAAGCCCGAAGCCCTCGCCGAGGCTCGGGAAGGCGACGACGTCGGCGAGGGAATACCACCCACGCTTCTCCTCGTCGTCGACCGCGCCGACGACGAGCGCACGTCCTCCGAGCGGTTCGACGAGCGCTGGCAGGTCGACGCCCCAGCCGGGGGCGCCGACGAGGGCGAGCGTGGCGTCGGGCACCGCCGTCATGGCCTCCACGAGTCCACCGAGGTTCTTTCGCGGCTCGGCCACGCCCACCCAGAGCACGACCGGCCCGTCGATCCGATGCCGTGCCCGGAGTGCGTCGACCGCATCCGGGTTCGCCGGGGTCCGGTCGACGCCCAGCGGCACCACGCGGATCCGCTCGTCGTCGACACCCGCGGCCCGGAGGTCGGCAGCGGTCGCCTCGGAGGGACACAGGATGCGTCGGGCCCCGGCGGCGGATGCCAGCCAGGACTCGAACATGCGGCGGCCCCGCGGGGTGAAGTGTTCGGGTCGGTGCCGCCAGGCCAGGTCGTGGATCGTGGCCACCAGGGGTGCACGGCAGGCCGGCACGGCGCCACCGGCGGCATGGACCACATCGGGCCGGCCGCAACGGCGATCCACCCGTGGCCTGCCGAGGCGGGCCCACGACTCGTAGAGCAGCGGGCGCGGGAGTGTCAATCCGACCCCCGGCACGCCTTCGGGCGGCGAGACGGTCGGCGGCCGACGGTGTGTCGCCGCGATACCGATCAGGTC
>LUMJ01001271.1_pt1 | contig 15150 bp, 15 predicted proteins | sample 729631 | NCBI WGS metagenome assembly LUMJ01 (sample SAMN03860266, study PRJNA289734) | marine metagenome | biome: seawater column; feature: ocean; material: water; isolation source: Red Sea water column Station 22 - depth 500m | place: Saudi Arabia: Red Sea | collected 2011-10-15 | depth 500 m | reverse complement strand
TAAGGCAGATGCCTTGTTTGTAAAAATAACCTCATCTGGTTTTGGTTTTGGATCATCAATATCCTCAACTTTTAGAATTTTAGCATAATCGTCATCAGGTGCATATTCACGGTATACAACAGCCTTCATGAATATTGTCGCCTCTTTACCCTTAATTATATTTTGAGATCAGACTCGGTTAATCTTGAAATCACGTTTGGGCTGCTGGGCTGATGATAGAATTTGTTTTAGTTGGTCGTCAGAGATCTGCCCAGGAAGTTTTCCTTGTACTGAGAGATTAAGAATATAATTTTCAACTAGGTCGGCAAGTTCAGGTTTTACCATTCTTACATTGTTTAAGCGTAATCTTGCATCACCAGACAATACTTGTTTTAACATAATTTCTTTTTGTGCTTTTAATTGACTGTCTTTTTCATGAGCAGTGTTATTATCATCATCCTGGTTTGGATAGCTCATAATATCACTAGGAATAAATCTTCAATCCTGGTTCTTTCTTAATTAGCTCAGATAATATTTCAGTAGCTAATTTATCCAATTTCTGTGTTCCCTGCTTTGTTAGTATACGTCCTTTTTTCTCTATCTTTTGAACATAACCAAGCTTTTCTAATCCATGAATTGCATTTCTTATAATTGCACCACTAGCATCTTTATGATGAGCAGCACCATAACCAACTGGTCTACCACCACCATACATAGAACGTAGCTCGTTAACCGAGGCATGACCATGAAGATATATTTTTCTTAATATTGATGCACACCTTACATGCCACCAGTCCGAATTTTGTGGTGGTTTTTCTGCATGAGTACCAGTTTTTACAAATACTGACCATTCGGGAGCAGGTATGTCTTCGTTTTTTAAAATTTCAGCTAGCTTGCTAACAAAAATATCAGCTGGTACATCATAGACTTTAGCCATTGGAGTCAAACTTGCAAATCGTCTTATAAATCATTGAGCTATCACCTTGCGATATGTATGTTCACAAAAATTACATGTTATCCGAATTGACTTTAGTGGAGTTCGTCCAAGTCTTATTCTTGAATTAATTCCTGGAGCAATAAAATTTTTACATTGTTTACAAAAATTTATTCGTAATTCATAGGGCATCTTTATTCTATGATGAGTACTTATTCTTCTAGCTAAGTTAGCCTGCTTTTGAGCCAAATGAGGGTTTGTTCTAGCATTTGAAATTGCATTGTTGATCAACACATACATGAACCCGCGTCACAGGGTTGGAAACCCCGAATACTAACCAGGCTATACTATGACCGCATATGTTGCAAATTTTTCTGCTGACATAAAAATGGTTTTTTACGTTCTATCCTGATGTACAGCCACTATATCCACAGTCAATGCAGATATTACATCCTTCAACAAAAATGAGCTTATTCTTGCATGCAGGACATAAGACTTCTTCCCTTTCATCATCCACATTCATCTGTGTTGGTCTAGGTGAATCTTCTAGTTTGACAGATGATAATGCGTTGTTGATTTGTGATCTAACGTATTCATTTGTAATATTATCTGAGATGTAACTTACAAGATAATTGCTTGGTTTTACCTCAAATGTTTTTGTTGCATTTTCACTTGTCATATGCAAAACTTGTTTGTGCCTCGAACCATCTCTATAAACTGTTATTCCTTTTAATCCCACTTCATGGGCCAAGAGATAAGAAGCTTTAACGTCATCAGCAGTTACATCGCTTGGCATGTTAATTGTTTTAGAAATTGCATTTCCAATCCAATCTTGCCATACTGATTGCGCTATAACATGATCAGCCCAATGTATATCCATTGCAGTAACAAAGATATTTTGAATCCAATCTGGAACTTCAGGTATTCCTCTAACAGAACCATAGTTATCGGCTATCTTTGCAAGTAGTTCTTCGCTATAGAGATTGTTTTCTTTTAAAACAGCTTCAAACACTTTGTTTGTGTAAAAGAATCTGCCTACCGTTACTCTCTTTTCAAAAACAAGTGCAAAGTTTGGTTCCATTCCATTAGAACAATCAGCTAACATAGATAGAGTGCCAGTTGGTGCTACTGTTGTAGTGAGAACATTTCTGATTCCATATTTTTGAATTTTTTCAATAAGTGCATCCCAATCGTAGTAATGTTCTTTGTTTGATTTCTCATAATATCCTGCAATTGGAATCTTTCCTTCTGGATAGTCTGTTTTAGAACACAGTGGAAATTCACCACGACTTTTTGCTAGTGCAACACTTTCTTCCATGGAATAATATGAAAGTGCTTCAGCCAGTTTTAATTGAAAGTCGTATCCTTCTTTTGAGTTATATGGAATTCGAAGTTTGTATAATAGATCAGCTACTCCCATAACTCCTAGTCCTATCCTCCTAGATTCCTTTGATGCAACATCAATTTCTGGTACGGGGTATAGATTTACATCTATAATATTATCTAAGTATCTTGTAGTTTTTCTAATAGTTTCCTCGTATCTTTGCCAATCAAATTCGTACTGGCCATCAGCTGTTCTTTTGATAAGATTTGATAAGTTGATTGAGCCTAGATTACAAGATTCGTATGGGTAAAGACTTTGTTCGCCGCATGGGTTAGTTGCACGGAGTGGACCACCACGTGCCTTCTCAAATACATTGTATTTGTTGATATTATCAAAGAAGATTAATCCTGGCTCTGCACTCTTCCAAGCTGATTGAGCTATGACATCAATTAAATGATGTGCGTTTATTTCTCCAGCTGATGTGTTGTCCTTTGGAGAACGCAGTGTATATTTTCCATCTGTAGAATTTACAAGAACATCCCAAAAATCCTTCCATACACCTACACTAATATTGAAATTTTCCAAGATGCCGGGCTCTGTCTTGTTTGTAATAAATTTCTCAATATCTGGATGCCAAACTTCCATAATTCCCATATTTGCACCTCTTCTTTTTCCACCCTGCTTTACTACTTCAGTTACAGTGTTGATTATATTCATAAAAGATACAGGTCCTGATGCTACTCCAGAAGTAGATGCAACGATCTCTCCTTCATCACGAAGATCAGAATAGTTGATTCCCACACCACCACCTGATTTGAAAATCAAAGCAGCGTCAGAGGTTGATTTCATTATTCCTTGCATGTCATCAGGCATTCCCAAAACAAAACAAGCAGAAAGTTGACCTAAACGTCCGCCTGCATTCATCATAGTAGGTGAATTTGGCAAAAATTCTTGAGATGTCATTAATTCATAGTATTCTGATATCCTATCCGCATAAACATCAAATTTTTTGGATGCAAGCATGGTTAGGAGTTCCTTGAATGCTACCTTCATCATTCCTTGCTTTGCAAGATCAAGATAGCAGTTTATGAGGCATCTGAAATGCCATTTATTTAGATAGTACTTGCCTATCTTGAATTTGTAGTTAAAATCATCTAGTTTTTTGAGATATTCTGCTGCTTCCTCTAGATTTTGGGATATTCCACCCTCCTTGGTGAATAGATAATTATCCCGTATCAGGTCAGAAATGCTAACTAGAACTGCAACCCTTTCAAATAATTCAGATGGCTTTTCAATGATTTCGTTCTTATTATCACGGAAAAGATAACGAGAAGCCAAAACCCTCAAACAATTAATATCGAAAGATTTTCCTACCGAATCAAGTATTTTAGTATTTAACACTTTCATCTTTTCTTCTCTAATCTTCCTACGTTCATGGCGATACAGGATATAGCTCTTAGCAATATCGCTATGACCTTGATCGATTAGGGTTGATTCCACTAGATCCTGAATAGATTCTACACTTGGAGGGTTATTTGCTGAAAATCCATGCTCAGTTAAAAGCTGAAAATGCTTTATGTATTGCAATTAATATTTTGTCTCTGTTAAAGTCTGAAACTGATCCATCTCTCTTCCTAACCTGAGAAATAGAATGCTCTATCTGAGATTTGTTGTTTGCCACAATACTCCCCGCATACAGTGAGAATAATGAGCATATAACTTCTCTGCAAAAGTATTTTTGATCTAAGATCTAATTTGGGTGATTTTTTTTAACAAAATTTCAAACTTGCCGATCAGCGATCAACCGCAATAAGACATTGGATCTTTATATGATATAGGTAGATTTGCAACTGGGGCATTTCTCGGTAAGTTTGGAGTCCTTAAATCCACAATTTCCACAGGTTGGTACTTGCATAATTGGCTTGAATGAGTTAGTAATGCTAGATGCTTTCTCAATAACTTTTTTAATTTTATCTCCATCAATTCCTCTTCCCATCATAATCTGTACGAACAAATTGCCATCAAGAATCTTACTAATCCTATTACATTCTATGATCTCTGTACTCTTTCCAGTCAGGTTTGATAATGTATCAATATCAAATTCCATTCCTTCTGAATATGTTTCATTGTTGGCAATTTCTTGTACAGAGTTTTTTCCATATTTATCACCGTCTAGAGAAATAAATCTATCAGAGCCATCACTACTAGTCATTCCAACAATTACATCAATTCCAAGTTCTTTACCCTTCTTTGAAGCAATATCTACAGCAGTTTCTACTACTTTGTGTAGAATCTCTTGTCCTTCTTTATTATCTTTGAATCCAAGTATACCATAAACTGCATTTTGTAAACCAACTAGGTTAACCACTAAAGATACCGTACCCCGTTGCATATATTGTGTGTTAGCAGCAAGTATTGGATTGACTCCCAGTCTGATAAGATTAGAGATGGTTTTGTTGCGTAAAGCCATAGCAGCTAAAGCAGGCTTCATTAACAACGCAAGTCTTGCTCGAAAATAGGTTTCATCTTTATTTGATTCGAATGCTAAACGTGGAAGGTTAATAGATAATGAACCAAGATGCAGTACAGTAGAAGTTGGATTTTTTTTACAAACAATTCCCTTTTGGGAGATATTATGTTTCGTAAACATGACTTTGCCTCCAAGAGAAATGATTTCGGATATTATAGATGATACATCTGTGATTTTCCCTTTCTCATAATCAATAACAAGACCGATCCTTGGGATTGGTGTAAGTTGTGCATACGTTTTGTATGCAGAGAGTACAGTTTTTACAATTTTTTGATCTGTTCCCAGTGGAATTCTAAATGAGACTACTGTTGAAGCTCTACTATACCCTACAGTTGTAGAAGATGTTGTAAAGGAATCAACAAGTTTGTTTTCAAGTTCAGATAAATCTTTTGAGTGTTTTGAGAGTAATGGAACTAGGTCATCCATAACTACTTCCTGAGAAGCCTCTTTTGAAATGAGTGCAATAATTATGGATAGCGCAGAAGATAGACTATCTAATGTTTTAACTGATGGAATTCTACAGACTCCGAGCGACTTCCCTTTGAGATCAAGGCCGTCCTCAATCAATGTCTTTACATTTATGAATATAGTATCTGGTAGGATTGACCATAATCCAAGATTAGTGATATGAAGATCGGCTGATAAATGCGCATCTGCTATATCCTTTGGAAGTGTGCTTGTAAGAAGATGCTCAGCAAATACAGTTTGACCAGTCTTGAATAATAACCCCTCAGCTCCATTATCCACGTTTTCTGCATTTGATATCATTTCTTGGATTGAATTATTTTCTGAGAATTAAACTCCTCAATTGAATCATGTGATGTTCTTACATACATTTTGCCGCTTTCAATAATTGATCGCTCTTCAATCTGTCTTGCAAGGCTTAGGACAAGTTTGCCCAGATTCGTAATTGTGTACCTTCTTTCGGATTTGTTTAAAGCTACAAGAGATTGTCTCAGTAATTTTCTTAGATGATATGCAAACTTTCCACTTTCTTTCTTTGATTTAAATCCAGCCAGAGATTTTAATTCAGAATAGGTAAGCGGTCCTTTTGAATTGAGAATTCTTAATATGTCAATTCTGTTTGGGCTAGCCATAACAGAAAAGATCATCCTTACACGTTTGGATGTAGATTGTAATACTTGATTGCCTGATGATTCTCCATCTAAACTAAGTTCGTCATCATCAATATCATCCATACCATCTAGATCCATATCAGATTCAAGATCTAGATCCTCCTCTAGTTCTAACTTTTTTTTACTCCCCAACAAAATTATTAATAAAAAAAGAAGTAATTAAGGTTTGTAAAATGATCAGAACTTTTTTGACATCAGTATTTACAACAAAAAACTGAAAATCCAGTTATTTCCTTTCTACATCCAATGAAAATTCAGTTGTTGAAAGTGTCTGTCCACAAGCTGGACATTTATTATTATAATGTTTTAGAACGTCCTTTACAGACTTGAGCATCTGCATGGTAGAGATCTTCTCACCGCATTTTCCACAGCTTATATCAACAGACATTAATCAAATTATGGTGCTAAATCGTATTAAATTTTAAAAAATTTTTTTTCATAATATACTAAAAATGATTTACAGTTTTTCCAAAACTATACCACGGTCGTCAAAACCAACCACCTTTAATGCTGTACCAATTGGCAGATCTTCTGGTTTTGATATATTTGCTAAAAATCCTGAAATCCTCAAATCAGAATTATCTATGCTAAGAACTACCCAAGCGTATGGTGCATATTTTTCAAATCCAGATGGAGGAACTGTCATAATTGTATATGTCTCAGCTTTGCCATGACCCTCTAACACAAAATCCTCAAATCCTCGCTTTCCACATTTTTTACAAAAGTATACAGTAGCTAAAGATAGATCCTCACAATTAGCGCATTTGTGAGCTAGGATCTTCCCACCTTTTGCATGCTCTATAAAATCCTGTTTTTCACTCAATTTTATACACTTTGAAAAATATGAACTGCACAACTTGCACCAGTTGCACCAAAGTTTTGAGTTAATCCAATTTTTGCATTCTTGACAGTTCGCTCTCCTGCTTTTCCAGTTAACTGATCAAAAACTTCGGCTACCTGGCCTACACCAGTTGCGCCAATTGGATGCCCCTTTGATTTAAGACCACCAGAAGGATTAATTGAAATTTCACCATTAAGTTTGGTTTTACCTTCTCTAACAGCCTCTACACCTTTCCCCTTTTCAAAGAAACCAATATCCTCACTATCAACAACTTCAGCTATAGTAAAGCAATCATGAACTTCTGCAAAATCAACATCCTTTGGAGTAATTCCAGCCATTTTGAATGCAGCTTCAGCTGCTATTTTTGTGCTAGGTATTGTAGTGAGATGTTCTCTTCCTTGCAACGCTGCAGGTGATCCACCTCTCCCTGAACCAAGAACTTCAATATAGTCACCACCGTGTTCTTTAGCAAATTTTTCATTACACAATATCACTGCACTAGCTCCATCAGAGAATGGACAGCAATCATAAAGTTTTAGCGGACTTGCAACCACTGCGGAACTCATCACATCATCAACAGTGATCTTTTTTCTAAGATGTGCCTTTGGGTTTAGTAATCCGTTATCATGATTCTTAACAGCCACTTGTGCAAAATCTTCTTCTGTTGCATTAAACTCGTTTATGTAAGCTCGAGCCATTGATGCAAATAATCCTGGAAAGGAAGCACCAGCCTGACCTTCATAAAAAAAATCTGAGCAATATGAAAAATAAGTTGTTGTCCATTCTGTACCAGTATGTGTTACCTTTTCAACTCCAGTTACCAGTGCAACATCATAAAACCCTGCTGCAACATTTGCATACGCTTCCCTAAATGATACCGAACCGCTTCCACATGCTGATTCGATTGAAAGCGAGGGTCGATCTGAAATTCCAAGATTACTCATTACCACAGGTCCTAGGTGTACTTGTTTATCTGCTACACCAAAAACATTTGAGATGTAACCAGCTTTGATATCTTTCGATTCTATTCCTGCACTCTCAATTGCACCAACTGATGCTTGAAGAGTGATATCAGAAATACTGTCATCTAATTTACCATATTTAGTACTACCAGCACCTAAAACACAAACTTTCTCCATATAAAAAATTCTGACAAACTCCTTATAAAAATTCTTCATATGTTTTGATAAGGACAAAGCTTTACCTAATACTATGCAAAAAAAAAATAATCTTTCCCAAATTATACAAAGACCAAGATCACAAAATATGGTAAGACCAACAAAGAAAAAAATTGATGATTTAAAAAATGAATTAACACAATACCTTGATTCAAATGGTTACCTTTCTTATTCTGCCAAAAAGAGAAAATACATAATTTTAGGTACGAATTCGCCAAAAGATGGTATAGTTGAATGTCCACAATGTAGGATTGGACAATTAATGATCATAAGATCACCGATTACTAAAAAGCGGTTTATTGGATGTTCAAATTATAATAATGGATGTAAGGCTTCATCGCCTTTATTACAAAGAGCTAGATTACGTGCAACAAAAACAAAATGTGAGTTTTGTAAATGGCCTATTGTAGTATTTAGATATAACAGAAACCAAAAGTGGTCAAAGCAATGTTCAAATTTTAAATGTAAATCAAGAAAAACTAAAGTCTAAAACTAGAATACAAGTCAGTCCTGCGATTTTTTAATAATGGTAGTTTTTTTCTAATATTTTTAATAATTGAAATAGATATGTTGACGTAACCAATTCCTTGTCGTTTTTTCATATCAAGCAGTATTCTACCATAGGGATCAACTGCCAAACTCCTTCCTGAGTAAATATGACCAAGATGATCAGGTGCAATTACGTAACATCCATTTTCAATTGCGCGTGATTTGTTTAATGTAAGCCAATGTTCTTCCTTCATTGGACCGTTAACCCATGCAGATGGAGCAATTAGTATTTCACTTCCTGATGAAGCAAGTGCTCTAGATAATTCAGGAAATCTAAGATCGTAACAGATTATCATTCCCAATTTGCCTACTGATGTTTTTGTTGGCAGAGGAATTGTTTTTCCAGCTACCATTTTAGCTGATTCCTTGAATCCAAGCGCATCATAAAGATGAGTCTTCCTATACTTACCAATAATTTTTCCATTTCTATTTACTATGAATGACGTATCATAGACGCGATCTTTTTTCTTGCTTTTCTCGAGCATTGTTCCAACTACAATTATAGAATTTTGTTTTGCACACTCTGATATAGCTGATACAAAATTACCATTGATCGTCTCAGCTTGTTGTGCAACTTGTTTGGCAGATTGTGACGCAGGTGTAAAAAACATCATGTATTCAGGAAATGCACAAAGATCTGCATGATTCTTCGCAGCCTGTTTGATATATCTTAAAATCTTTGGAAGGTTTTTTGTCTTATCAGTTGAAGCTTTGAATTGTACTATTGCAATTTTAGACATAGGCGTCATAACATTGATCAAAATAAAAAGATAATTAGAGTTGGCTTCCTGCTAAAAACCAATTCTCTTTTGGATTTTCTTTAAAGACCACAATTACCTGATCTTCTTTGGTCTTTAAAATCTCAGCAGCAGACTTTGTTACTACCCTAGCAAAATCATCTTTTTGTTGTTGAGTTCTACCAGGGTACATTGACACTGTAATCAGCGGCATGATGGTTTTTTTTCTAATGGATAATTTAGCAGTTATTATCTATAATCCCCCCCTATACCCATAACGAGTTCCATAAGTAAACTCGGAACCATGAGATTTTCTGTATATGTATCCAACCGCAAGTCCCAATGCAAAGCCACCTATATGAGCAAGATATGCAACTCCACCTCCCGCAACGCCGAATCCTCCTATGAAAAATGGTAGGAGATTTTGAAAAATTAACCAGAATGGAAGAAAATACATTGCTTTGATAGGAATCATTCTAATGAAAAATCCAAATATCAAAACTGTCTTAATTTTTGCATGTGGAAATATTACAAGATAAGCTCCTAACACACCAGATATTGCACCTGATGCACCAACTGCAGGAATTCCAGTTGATGTATCGCCCATAATGTGAATCAAACCAGCACCTATTCCCCATAACAGATAGATACCCAGGTATTTTATGCGTCCAAATTTTGCTTCAATGTTATCACCAAAGATCCAAAGAAACAACATGTTTCCACCAAGATGCAGTAAACCTCCATGCATGAAAGTAGAAGTCAATAAACTAAGTTCTGGAATTGCAGGGCAACTAACTATGTCAACTCCCGTATTAATTCCACTTATTTCTCCAGTAACACAGCCGGGCACTGCGCCCCAGTTCAAAAACATATTCATCGCTTGGCGATTACTGAATTCAAAAAATTGTCCAGTTACTGCCACTTCAAAAAAGAAAACAATCACATTGATTGCAATTAAAGCATATGTTAGTTTTGGTTTGAATCCTGGTGGATGAGGATTTTCATCCTTGATTGGTAACATATCTGATTAGTTTTACGAAATCTTCATGATTCCGTTTGAGATAAGCCATTGAAGTCCAGAAACAAACGAGCTGTCATCTATCTGTCCGTCAGCCCACCATCCTGCATTGTTCTTGATCCAACCAGGGATGACATCATCAGATCCTGCTCCCTGTTCCGTTGGTGGTATTGTCATCACATCGTTTGAGATGAGCCACTGTATACCGGATACAAACGAACTGTCATCTATCTGTCCATCAGCCCACCATCCAGCATTGTTTTTAATCCAATCAGGAATAGAAGTTTCAGGTTCATACAATTCTGGAACTGGAATATTAGATTCGCCAGCTTTTCCAATCTCAAATGTTGCTTCAGATAGAATAAGACTATCCCAGTTTGTAATACCAGTTCCTGTTAACGCGATACTCATTGTGTACAAACCTTCAGATACGATATAGATTTCTTGTGTGTCAATTCCCTCAGAAGCCTTTACTCCAAGATATGGTGTTGTGTCATCTCCAATATTGAGATAGATTTGTTGACTGTTAGGATCTGAAAGTGAAATTGCATAGTTAACATCTTTTAACAATTCTCCGTTGTCGTCAAAAAATGTAATCTGGAATGGTATATCGTTACCTGCACTGTAAGTACGTTTCCATGTTACATTAGCCTTGTATCCGTTTTCAAATGTAGTAGAAAAGCCATTTTCCATTGTTTGTCCTTGCGGTACAAGTTCGAAGAACATTTCTTTACTGTCATAATGGTCAGGACCTAAAACATCATTGATTCTTTTTAGCTCACTACCGGTAACCAAAAAATGAATTATGTTTTCTGTCTCTGATGAATATGGATCAACTAGTAGAACTCTATTGTCAACCTGCACACCATCTACATATCCAATAAAGTCGTTTTTTACACTGTATGGTTCATAGCTTTTTGGAACACGTATCTCTTCATGAACAACTGCAACTAGATCAACGCCAATCGAATGGCATTTGAAATGAAATTGATTTGTCAGATTGTTTGAATTGAAAGTTTGAAACATCATCATAATAGGTTTTGATTGTTACAGGAACTCCAAATGCTTCTGGAATTGAAAAATATTGATCTTGTGCCACACTTACAAACGTATCAAATTCTAATGGTTCAGCTACCAACGTTTTAGGACTGGTTGCACCTTCAATGACTACGCTGATGTTGTAAAGTCCTCCCTTAGTAAAGATAGGACCCTGAATAACAGGTACACCACTACCTCGCTCATGCAAGCCTCCACTGATTGGATCTCTTGCTCCTTGATAGATAGTACATCTCCAAGGTTCAGGTTCGAAGCATTGTTGCTGTGGTCTGATCTGTACATTTAACTCTCCATCCTTATCATAGAAAATTTCTCTTGCAAGAAGTTCACCAGCTTGGTATACCTGAACTCTGTAGGTAACAGATTCTAGATTTGTATCAGTTCCCTGATCAAAGAATCGTATCTGCAAGTTAGCTCTGTCAACTTCACCAGCAGTAATATCTGATGGATCCATCATGGTAGAAACTGTAACCTGCATTCCACCAAAATCAATTGGTGGTGCCTGATCTGCGCCAAGACCATGCCCAAATACATTATCATTAAACAGTGGAATGCAAGAAAGAGAAACTAATGCACTTAGAATAATTATTTTCTTATACAATAATTCTATTTGGAATTTTGGTTATTTAAAGAATGATTCTGCAATACTAGAAGCTACAAACAATTTTTAGTTAGGCTTGAAAAGAAATCATATTGAAACTGCTTTACATATTATTTTTAATTCCATTCATGATTTACCCTGCTTTTGCGGCTGAGTATGATCAGATTGTTTCAACTAGTGATGGTACACTTGATGTGGGAATTTACACCATACCTACAGTTCCAAACACGGAAGAACCTACAAAACTAAAGATTGACTTTCTAAAATCTGGTACAGAAAGAATTCAACAGCACATAGACTATCGTGTAAGTGTAACCAATGATGGTGACTATGTGTTTGGACCAATGGCACGTCTTTTGCATACATCACCAGGTTCCATAACAATTCCAGTGGAATTTACTAAAAATGGTTCACACATAGTACACATTGAAATGGAAGGAATACTATTCCAACCAATTCCTCTAGAGACAGCTTCATTTACATTGAATATTGGTCAAGCAGAAACTTCTATCCCTGATTGGATCAAAAGTAACGCAGGTTGGTGGGCTGACGGACAGATAGACGACGGTTCGTTTGTGTCTGGCATACAGTGGTTGATATCAAACGATGTGATGACAATACCACCAACTGAACAGGGAGCAGGATCTAATAATGTAATTCCTGATTGGATCAAAAGCAATGCGGGTTGGTGGGCTGACGGACAGATAGACGACGATTCGTTTGTGTCTGGACTTCAATGGCTTATCTCAAACGGAATCATGAAGATTTCGTAAAACTAGTTAGCTTAACATTTTATCAATTCTTCTTTTGTCATTAACACTTTTGACGAAGAATAGTGATGAAACTACTATGCCACCAGCAATCAATGGTGAGACAATTTCAGCATAATTGAAACCAGACTGGGTAGCTCCATCCGTTGCAGTTCTAACCTGACCAGGGATGCTGCTGATAGAAACTACACCAAGCTTCTGACCTCTCTGCTCTACAAACCAAATATTTCCGTCATCATCAGATGTAACAAACTGTGTAAAGCTCTCGGGAGTAGGAATAGAAACTTCTATCAATTGATCATTGTATGGATCGTAAACTCCTAATTCGTCAGTTACATGTTGTCCGAACCAGATGTTGTCATACTTGTCAATAGACATACCAAATGGGAGTGATTCTGGGTTTGGAACATCTACGCGTTCAAATGTTTCTAATACTGGATCAAATTTGGATATACTCGGTCCAATGTGCTCAGATAACCAAAGTGAACCAGATTTGTCAAACAACAATGCAAAAGGTTCATCCAAGGGTGTGTCTGGTACGTATTCAGTAATCTCAAAAGTTTTGGAATCTACGACGCCTATCTTACCTGCTAATGACTCTGCAAACCACATGTTTCCATTATCATCTAAGAGTAGAGCAGATGGACCAGATTCTTCTGTTGGTAGTCTCAGATGTTTTTCAAATTCTTTGCTTTCTTGATCGTATACTAGCAACATGTCTCTATCAACAACTGCAACCCATATGTTATTGTCAAGATCAACCTTGAGTGATATTGGAATTGAATATGGTGTATGTAGGGCTAGTGATGGAATTTCTATTAATTCAAAACTTTCTGTCTTTGGATCAAAGTATCCAATCTTAGAATTTGGTGTATCAGTGAACCATATCTTTCCATTATGATCTATATCAAGAAATATTGTAGACAATCCAAAAAATTCATACGAAATAAACTGTTTATCATCTAATGTAAACTTCCATAGTTTTGGTTTTGCCGCATCACTAATCCATATTGTGTTATCGCCATCATAACGAGGATAAAGTGGTGCTGACTCACCATCAGGAAAATCATATTCCGTAATTTCTGTTCTAATTTCTGAAAGTGTTGGTTTAACTAATACATCAAATATCACACTCTCATTTGCCGACTGTGTTCTCTGTGCTTCAACCTCTATCTGCCACGTACCAGCGAATCCAAATGTAGCTTCTCCTTCAAATTCTGTTACCATATCATTTGTTTGCATTGTTGAAATTTCAATCGGAGATATGCTTCGTTGTGGGTTTGACACTTTAATCTTCAAAGCCGAAATATCTGATATAGGTTCGCCATCGATAGTAGAAACAATGACATTGATTGTGTTAGAACCTACACTCACTGGGAAAACTGAAACATCAAACTTTGCCTGTTCTGAAAATAATGTTGATGAAAATCCAAATGTTGTTGTCTGTGCATCAGCTGTTTGTATCTCTCCAGCTGGAAGTGAGGAGTTGACAAGCAGTGACACAACGCCAAGAAGTATGATACCAGTTACAGCTGATGCTTTAAGCGGCTTTGCAATTTTCTTAGATGCTAATGCTTCTATTGTTGGCTGTTCAAATCCTTCCTTTGATACATCTGGTGGCTTTTCACCAAACCCAAATACGCCAGCGCCAATTGCACCTCCTAGATTTTTTACTGCTGGTCTTTGAACTTTAAACTGGAAGTACGCACCCAATCCAATCATTATCAATGCTAGGGCAATCTTTGCGAATATCAAAAAACCATAGGTTGAGTTAGTAATTGATGTAACGTCACTCTCTAAGAACCATAGAAGAGTTGGTCCTGTGATAATTAGAATGCCCAATGCAATTGTGACCATGCCTGAGTATCTTGGCAAAATTGCAAGTACAGTCTTCTCTTTGTCTATCCAATCTAATTTTGCTAGTGTAGGTAATATTACAAAGGCAAGAAAAATGACACCACCAATCCATACAGATGACAACAAACTGTGTATGTAATCCAAGATCATTGGAGCTACAAGCTCAGTTGCTGTACCGTGACCCAATAGAGTTGTTGTAAATATTAGTGCAAGTGATACAATTAACATTGGTACATGTTTTTTACCTGTTAGATGTGATTTTCTTTCCATCCAGAACCAAATGCCAAGTAGAATTATTGTGATGATCATCCGCATTAACCAGGTAACACCAAATGCAGTTCCAAGTACATCGACCGGAGATGTTTCGAGTCTAAAAGTCTGAACTGCTAACATTACAAAATTAGAGACAAGAACGCTAACCAGTGCAATTCCTGTAATCTTTGAAAACTTTGAACGGTATGTCTTGTTAATCAGCGCAAGATTATCTTTTCCAAAATATTTTTGTTGTGTACTCCAAATTGCAATTGCAGCTATGGCAGAGCCCAGTACAACTGTCTGTCCAACAATTCCTGGAAACCTTGCTGCAGCTTCTGGCAAAAATGTTGTTTCAGATTGTTCCTGTGATTCTAAAAGTGAGATG
>LUMJ01001818.1_pt1 | contig 15171 bp, 15 predicted proteins | sample 729631 | NCBI WGS metagenome assembly LUMJ01 (sample SAMN03860266, study PRJNA289734) | marine metagenome | biome: seawater column; feature: ocean; material: water; isolation source: Red Sea water column Station 22 - depth 500m | place: Saudi Arabia: Red Sea | collected 2011-10-15 | depth 500 m | reverse complement strand
GTACACAAATTAGATATTTCTTATAATGAAATTAGCAATATTAGGTGGAAGTGGTTTTATCGGTAATTATATTGTAGATGAATGTTTGAATTCAGGCCATGAACCCCATGTTCTATTACGACCGCAAAATGCATCAAAACTCATTCAATCAGAAAAATGTATTGTGTATTCAGGGCACATTGAAAATGAGCCTGTCATAGATGAAATGATGAGTAATGCAGATGCTGTCATTTATAATATTGGACTAATCAGAGAATTTCCAAAAAAAGGTATCACGTTTGAAAAACTTCATTTTGAGGGTGTAAGGCGAACGGTGAGGTTAGCTGAATCAGCAGGAATTAAACGATTCATTCTCATGAGTGCCAATGGAGTAAAACTGTATGGGACTCCATATCAAACCACAAAATATCTTGCTGAACAATTGTTGAAAAATTCCGATCTGGATTGGACCATCTTCCACCCATCCCTCATTTTTGGCGATCCAAGGGGAACAATTGAGTTCTGCACACAGTTAAAAAAGGACATGTTGAGCTTACCCATGCCTGCACCAGTGTTTTTTGATGGAATAATACCAAAGAACGCTGGATCATTTGCTTTTAGCCCTGTGCACGTAACCGACGTGGCAAAATGTTTTGTACAAGCATTAGAAAAAGATTCTACAATTAGAAAAACCTATGAAGTTGGTGGGCCAAATACGGTTACATGGAAAGAATTGATTAAAACCATTGCATCTGCTTATGGAAAAAAAAAGTGGTCTCTCCCGGCTCCGGTTCTGCCTGTTAAAATAATGGCATCGATCTTTGGCAGATATTCATGGTTTCCCATCACAGCTGATCAATTGACCATGCTGATGGAGGGAAATACGTGTTCTTCTAATGTTTTGAATGAATTCAACATTGAATCAATTCCATTTAATTCAGCTAATTTGTCATATTTAAAAAAGTAGTTAATTACGTAGTTTCTTTTAGTGATATGCTAAAATTTTACACACTTTCATTATTCATTATCGGCTTCCTCTGGGGAAAAAGTTCACCCATTTCAATTGGTGATTCTGCCCCTGATTTCTCTATGCCGGATGAGAACGGACAGATCCATACTCTTTCGGAATATAGAGGCCAAAGGGTGGTTGTATATTTTTATCCAAAAGATGACACTCCTGGATGTACAAAAGAAGCATGCGGTATCAGAGATAATTATTCTGATTTTACTGACAACCAGATCGTTGTATTTGGTGTCAGTTATGACAATGCTTCAAGTCACAGGAAATTCAAGAAAAAATTTGATATACCATTTCATTTATTGACCGATATAGATAAATCTGTATCAAAAGCATATGGATCTGATGGAATATTTTTTCCTAGTAGAAAAACATACTTAATTAGTGAAGATGGAACGATACTTAAAATTTATGATAAGGTAGATGTTTTAAATCATGCCGATGACATTTTACGCTCTTTTTCCGAAAGTAATTAAACTTTCAATCCTATTTTCAGCAATTCTGCTGATCCATCCATTATCTGCACAAGATTCCCGCATTAGCGGAATAATAACAGATGCTAAATCAGGTGAGACCCTTATTGGGGCAAACGTATTTATTCGAGAAACAGGGCAAGGAATGGCCACTGACAGAAATGGGTATTATGTTCTGGATAATCTGGGTCCAGCATCTAAAACATTGGTTGTATCATTTCTGGGTTTTGATCAGTATGAACGATCATTAGATCTTATTCCTGGCAAATCTATCAAAATAGATGTAGCTCTGAAGCAGGAAACTATAGAATTATCTGAAATTGAAGTATCTGCAGAAAAGATAACTCGAAAATTCAATATTCAGCCAGGACGCGTCAATTTAAGCACACGCCAGATCAAATCGCTCCCATCCGTTTTAGAACCTGACATTTTTCGGACCATCCAAACATTGCCGGGGGTGCTGACTCAATCTGAATTCAGTACAGGGCTCATTATCCGAGGAGGAAATACAGATCAGAACCTCATTTTATTGGATGGGATCACTGTTTATAACCCATCTCATTTGGGTGGAGTATTTTCCAATTTTATTGTAGATGCTGTCAAAGACGCTGACCTTATAAAAGGTGGATATAATGCTGAATATGGTGGAAGGTTATCTGCAGTATTGAATGTGACCAGCAGGGAAGGAAACCGAAATAATTTCGATGCAAAAGTAAATGTATCTATATTATCTGCTCAGGCAACTTTTGAAGGGCCGATACCCAATGGAGCCTGGCTGGTTTCAGGAAGGCGAACATATTTTGATAAGGTGCTTGAAAACACAAATTACAATGTACCACCTTACTACTTTTATGATCTTCAAGGTCATGTATATACAGATCTATCAGTTAAGGACAGGGTTAGCTTAAGTTTTTACAATGGATTGGATGATCTAAATTTTGATGATTTTGGTTTGGATACATACTGGGGGAATGAAACGTATAGTTTGTCATATCGAAGGATGTTTAATGATCTTCTTGTGGGGAATTTCCTTTTTGCCAGTAGTCGATTTTTTACGTATTTCACTTTAGGAGGCGAATCAGGACTGGTGCAGGATAACACCATTCATGATCTTACAGCTTCAACAAATCTCACATTTTTTCAAAATAAAAAAATGACATGGAAATTCGGGGGTCATATAAAAGAACTTGGATTTAATTATGATAATGAATTTGCGGATTCTGCTCTATTTGTTATTAAAAAAGCCCCTTTAGAATTAGCCAGTTATGCAAAATTAAAATGGATCCCTAATGATAGACTCGTGATCGAACCTGGATTTCGGATGAATATATATAATGTCCACCCGGATACATATTTTCCAGATCTACGTTTGGGAATGAAATATTTGATCACAGAGGATCGATATATCAATTTTGCACTGGGGAATTATCACCAGTTCATTATGACAATTCAGGATGATTATAATCCAACATTATTGGATTTTTGGATGGCCATCGATGAAACTGTAGATCCAGGAAAATCTACGCAAGTTGTATTAGGATATGAGGAATATATTGGAGAGATCTACAAGATCCAAGTTGAGGGATATTACAAAGACCTTAAGAATATGCTGACTTTTGTAGAATCTCGAGCTTCAACGGATGAGGTTATTGATGACTCCAGCATTGAAAGTATGTTTGATATTGCAGATGGATATGCCTATGGTTTAGAACTTTTTGCTCAAAAACTTCATGGTAATTTGAACGGTTGGATCTCATATACATATTCTATTTCTCGTAAAATGATGAACAATGATGAATATTTTACAAACTGGGACAGACGACATGCATTTAGCATAATTGGAAGTTATAATTTTAATAAAAAATGGGAAATGAATTGGCAATGGGCCTTCCAGACTGGCCAGGCATTTACACCAATATTAGGATATTATCTCGAAAATCTGGACTATGTAGTTGAAAGTAAAGATGTGAATTTCAGTACGATTCCAGGCTCAAGAAGCATTTCAATTTCAAGAAGATTAAAATGGACCTGTATTTTCAGATTATAAACGCCTACAACAGAAAAAACATTTTTAGGTATATCTATAATATGGGTAATCAATACAACGGACTTGATGATGATGGAGATTGGGATAAAAATCTACACGATGATAATGGCAATGGCTATCCAGACCCCGGTGAAACAAATGTAGATGAAGCTGACGAAGGTCGTATCACAAAAAGTGATATTTCCATTTTTCCACTCATACCGTCCATTGGCATAACCATCGATTTCTAATGAATAGAACTTTTATCCCATTACTTTCATTATTTTTTGTTTCATGTGATTTTGATGATGCAGTTGCTACCTATGAAGACAAGTTGGTTGTATTTTGCAATTTGCCAGCAAATCTACCTATGGGCCCAGCTGGAGATACATGTTTTGTTTCCATGTCATCATCAATTGATGATCCACAAAATGTAGAAGATCTTTATATTGAAGATGCAGTCGTCACGATTACTCATTCCAGTACAAATAAAGTATATGATGTATCATCAGTCCCTGGACAAAAAGGACGATATCTGACCCCAGATTCGATCATTTTTCAACCCGGGGAAACATACACATTAAATGTCGCTTCAGGTGAATATGTAGTGACTGCAACAACAACGATTCCCAGCGGTATGGACTTTTATAGCCCTGAGAATGAGGTCCAAAAATGCGAAGGAGAGGAACAAGTTGTCCCATCAGTCAATACAGAAAATTTTGAACTTCATTGGCTGAATTATTTAGATGATCCAGATACTCTACTTCAATTAGTGGACCTCAATTTAATTTCATCTGCAGTGTATCGAACAGGAAGTTGTTATACAGAAAGTTTTGCATCCTTTCCATTATTCATGTTGGATTTTGAAGCAGATGATTATGCAACCATCAAAGTATCCACATTTGCACTTGAAGCGTATGAAAGGGGTTTGGAACCATTTGATGATCTAAATGGCGACCTTCAATTCAATGTAGACAGTGAAACATTTACTGACTTTAACCGCAATGGAATTTTCGATAGTACTTTTGTTAATTTGATCTATGATACATCATTGGTTTATAAATTATGGAAGGAAGATTACTTCAGGGATGAGAATGGGGATCCATTACGCGTTAATCCATTTACTTGGCAAGTATCATTACCGCCAGTGTGGATGAGTTGGTTGTTCTTTAATTATTATGGCTTAACGCTGGTCATACTTGAAGCAACAGATGATGCGTACTATAATTATTTTAGTGGAGATCCTGCGCAACAGAATCAATATTTATTGCCTGACTCAAATATCGAAGGTGGGTATGGTCTATTCTCATCGACCAATGGAAAAGCATTTCTGGTCAATATAATTCGAGAATGATCACGGCGTACCTACGCCATGGATAAATGTAAGGGTACCTCCAAGGTAGCTGTTAAATATCACTATTGCTGAAAGCAAGCCCAGAAGAGCTAAAGCAAGCTTGTCCACACGTCTGTCTTNNNNGAAAGAAATAAACCCAAAATATTAATAAGGCCACGCTGCCCCATGCAGTGATATTTCCCAGAAGTTCGTGGCGATTGATGATCTCTATGACAGATGTATCATACCCAACTTGTCCGGCGCGGGCTGCTTCATTTTGACCAGTCAATGTTGCTGCGATCGACATAACTGCTCCAAAGCCCAATAACCACATACTGGTTGTACGACAGATCCAGTTGGACCTCCACAAGTGGATCCCTTGAAAAACAAATGCAATGGTGATCAGCGCAATGGGATAATGGACCAGTGCCGGATGTAAAGGAAGATTCATATTATAAATTATAAATAAAAAACCCCTCTTTCGAGGGGTTTTATTTTGTAGCCCGTAGGAGAATCGAACTCCTGTTGCCAGGATGAAAACCTGGAGTCCTAACCACTAGACGAACGGGCCATTTCCCTGATAAAATAAGGGCCGCAAATTTATGTTTTTTAACTATTCAGAACAAAAATATTATTCGGATTTTTCACCTGCAGAATCCAGAATATCCAATAATTGACCATTGTTATGGAGTTCAATGGTAATATCAGCACCGCCGATCAATTCTCCATTTACAAATAATTGAGGGATAGTTGGCCAATTAGAATGTTCAGACAATTTGATCCTGATCTCCGGATCCATCAATACATTGGTAGCTTTAAAATCCACTCCGTAGTGGTTCAAAACTTGTACCACAGCATTTGAAAAACCACACTGGGGCATTTCTGGTGTTCCTTTCATGAAAAGCATGATGGGATTTTCATTAATATCATTGATGATCTGTTCTTTAAGATCCATGAATTTCTCCTTTAATTATTTTCTTTCCATTGCTCTGGTGTCATGGTTTTCAGCTGCAGGGCATGGATTTCGTTTGTTAAATATTTTCCAAGTGTCTTGTAGACCATCTGATGCTGCTGAACCATTGATTTCCCTATGAAATCTTCAGATACCACTACAGCGCTGAAATGATCCTTTGTCCCTGTTGTGTCAATAACTTCCACTTGAGCGTCCGGCAATCCGGATATGATCAATTCTTTTACTTGCTCTGTTTCCATAACCTAAAAATTAGGAATCATTTTGCATATTGTCCGAGCATTGTTATAACCTCCTGTCCTTATGAAGTTGATTTCATGGAACGTTAACGGCGTCAGAGCTGTCCATAAGAAGGGATTTTTGGAATGGCTGGAAGATGCCGAACCGGATATTCTATGTTTACAGGAAACAAAAGCACACGTTGATCAATTATCCAAGGAGATCCTTGAAGACCACGGTTATCATACCTATTGGCATTCAGGAGATCGTAAAGGATACAGTGGTGTGGCTACCTATTGTAAGGAAGAGCCTCTTTATGTCCAGGAAGGTTTGGGTGTGGACATATATGATCGTGAAGGACGGGTTTTGATCACAGAACATCCAAACTTTTTACTCTATAATATTTATTTCCCAAACGGTCAAAAGGACGAAGATCGACTTCAATATAAACTGGATTTTTATGATGATCTTTTACCTATGATCAACGATCAAGTGGAGTCTGGGCAAAATGTCATAGTAACTGGAGATTGGAATACAGCTCATCATCCCATTGATCTGGCCCGACCCAAAGAGAACATTAAAACGAGTGGTTTCATGCCCATCGAAAGGGAACGATTGGATATATATGTTGAGCATGGTTGGGTGGATACTTTTCGTCTTTTTCATGATGAGTCAGATCGATATTCCTGGTGGACGTATCGCTTTGGAGCGCGGGAAAGAAATGTAGGTTGGCGGATCGATTATTTCTTTGTAAATGAAGGATTTACTGACCAAGTTCTTGATGCCGATATACACGAGAACGTTATGGGCTCGGACCACTGCCCTGTTTCTCTAGAGGTAGAAGATTGAATATCATTAAACAAAAGATCAATATTCGATTCAGAATCATTTTGGTTACGTTACTCTTTACCCTTTTTACATTTGCTATAGCACAACCGGGAAAACTCAATGTAGGATTTGACATTGATGATACTGTCCTATTCAGCGAACCCATGTTCATCCACTATATCACAGAATATGGACGTCCTCTTGATTACAGTTGGCTCAATTCCAATGACAAGGATTTTTCTATTCCAATTACTCCTACCATTGACCTGGTTCATTATTTTCGCAGTAATGGCCATAACGTCTTTTTTATCACTGCCCGTCCCGGTGAGAATGGGCATATTCTTGGGGAATTTCTGACTGGTGTTTTGGGTTATAAGGTTGAAAAAGATGTGAACCTATTTTTTATGCCAAAGGAGAAGATCGGTGAACATCGGTTTACAACAAAACACCGAAAAATGAATGAATTAGAATTAGATCTATATTATGGTGATTCCGACACAGATATTGTGGGTGCATTGAAAGCAGGTGTTCATCCGGTACGGGTTGTACGGAGCAATTTGTCACTTGAAAATTACAGCGCAAATTATTTTGGCAATACACATAAGGGTGATGTAAAAGAAGCACCTTTTGACGGGACAGACCTGGAAATATTTTACTCCAGATCTGTAGGCGTATTTGGTGAATCTATTTATCCCATCATTTGGGATGGCCCTCAAAATGACTAAATATTGTTGGCTTCTCATTCTTGGGTCTACTTTTGCAGCGGATCTGGAATGGAAAGCGGAATTTCGATATAGAGCGGAATCTGATAAAGGAGGGGTTGCAATTGATACTCTTTATAACAGTGGTAGAAATACATTTCATTATACACGATCACGTATAAGTTTACGTTTAAAAAAAGGACCGGTTAATGGTTTTGCTCAATTGCAAGATTCTCGATTATTAGGCGCAGAATCAAACAGATCAGGAAAAACAGAGCTGTCAGAAACAAAAGTAGAATTTCACCAAATCTATTTTGAGATCCACAATCTACTAAAAAGAAATTGGTCAATGAAGTTTGGTCGATTTGATTTACCATTAGGTGGAGAGCGCTTATTTAGTAAAACAAATTGGAATAATGTAGGTCGTTCATTTGAAGGAATTCATTCCTTTGGTTCTAACAGGTTAGGACGATTGGATCTATTCAGTTTATTTATTGAAGAAAATTCAAAAACATTGCCTTCAGATGAGTATGATCATGTCATTAATGGTTTGCAGTTCAATCGAAAAAGAAATATTGGGTTATTCAGATCTTTGGATCTGTACTTTTTTAATGAGCGATTTAAAGAGTCTGATTCTATACTAAATCAATATCGAAATATGATCGGTTCACGATTTTTATTTACGTTTATGTTTATGGGTATAGAATCAGAATACGCTTACCAATATGGGAAATTGGACAATGTGTTTGATAATGAATCAAATGACATTGATAGCAGAATGGTCGTATTTAATGTTCATCTGGATCTCTCAATGATCCCCGTAGTGGAAAAGATAAGTTTTGGAAATGAATATTATTCAGGATTCGATTCATCAAAATCCAAAATCACTGGGTTTGCAAATCCCTGGGGTGCCGGCCATAAATACCATGGCTATTTTGATAGACACACACGATTTAATGATAATTTTCAGCAAGGACTCAATGAATGGAATATAAAGACAATTTTATCACTACCTGGTGATTTTAAACTGAATTTCCATTACCACGATTTTAAAGATGGTGTGGATTCAGTTCCTCTGGGTACGGAATTGGATGTGGTCATTTCTAAAAAATTAAGTTCTGGAGGTGTACTGCAGCAGGGTTTTGCCCGATATTGGGAGGATGGTGGAAGTCAACTGGATTACAGCTGGCTTATGCTTACGTTTACTTTGTAAGACTATTCAGGTCGTCCCGGATGAGAACAAGAATGGCAGACTGGGGAACGATCAGATAATTATCCTTTTCTACTTTGATCTCGATAGATGCTTTATTTAGAAAAAGTGCATAATCCCCTAATTCGGCTTGCGTGGGAATATATTTTATACCGCCATGATTTTCTGTTTTCCATGGCTCATCGGTTACATCATCCGGATTGCCTACAGGTATCCCGGGACCCACTTCAACGATGATCCCTCCACGGATCTCCTGTTTTTCCAAAACGCTGGGTGGGAGGTATAGACCTGCAGCGGATTTACTTTCCCCTTGATCGGGTTGGATCAGCACTCTGTCTCCAACAACAATTATCTGTTTTTTCTTATGCCGCATGGGGTAATATTACGGAATCAAAAAATATGATGCTGAAAATAAAATACATTGAAACGGATGAAGAATACCTTTCTGCACGAGAAATTCGTGAAGAGATATTCATTGAAGGACAAGGTGTTCCGCGAGAGATCGAGTTGGATGAGCACGAGGATACAGCCACACATATTCTGGCAGTTACGGATGGAAATATTCTCGGTACGGCACGATGGCGTTTTACGGAAAAAGGTGTCAAATTGGAGCGCTTTGCCGTACCGGAACAACATCGTGGAAAGGGCGTAGGAGTTGCGTTGGTGCAATTTGCATTGGTCAACGAAGCTGGAATTTCCCACTTGAAAATGGTTTATAACCCAAAATAATCATTAATTTTTAGAGTCCAATAGAAGCCCGACTTCATTATTTTGATCCCGCTAATCAACTCATGAAAGATTCCATATACAAACGCATGTTCAAACTGGTCATTCCGCAATGGCCTTATTTAATTCTCTCAACGATCGCTTCGTTGATATATGTTTCCTTGAATAGTGCATCTATCTGGCTCACTGCTTCATTGATCAACAACATATTGATGGACTTTGAACATTTAATTGCTGAACAAGCAAAATTATCTGAACAAAGCGTTCTTACAGTGAATGAAAGTTTGAAATTTTGGACCAACGGCTTGATCCTTCGAGATACACCACAAGATACACTCAAGGTCCTCTGTTTGACCATAATGGTCGTTTTCTTATCAAAGAATGTTTTTCTCTATTTAAAAAATATTTCCATGACAATAGTACAGTTCCATTTAATTACTGAATTACGCAATCGTCTGTATAAACACTTTAATTCACTGTCACTGTCATATTTCAATCAAAAAAAATCAGGCGAGTTAACGTCCATTGTGATCAATGATGTATCCAATCTACGCCGTGCATTGGGAACGAGTTTTCACAAAGTGATAGTAGAACCCATCAATCTATTGGCATTTGCAACGCTGTTATTCATAATTAGCTGGAAATTGGCTTTAATGTCAATTGTCATTGTACCAATCGCAGGTTTTACTATTCTGACCATTGGCAGGAGCATCCGCCGTAAATCCAAGCGCACAGCCGCAATGATTGCTGGAATCACTAATATAATTACAGAAACATTATCTTCGATCCGAGTGGTAAAAGCATTTGCCATGGAGGATTATGAGGTAAGTCGATTTTTCAAAGAAACCCGACATTATTTCAGATTGATACTTCGGAGGGCAAAGCTTCGATTATTGGCTTCACCCATAACAGAAACATTGGGTGTTATGATGGGTGTGTTGCTATTGTGGGTTGGTGGAATGGAAGTATTAAGTGGAAAGGGGCTTACTCCAGAAGATTTTCTGCGTTTCATTCTCTTGATCTTTGCTATAATGGACCCATTAAGAAAATTAAGTAAGGTCAATGTAGAACTACAGGTTGGAGTTGCCTCTGCTGAACGGATCTTTTCCATATTGGACACACCAGCATTGATCAAGGATTCAGCCAATGCAGAAACGATTGATTCATTTGAAAATGAGATCAAGATTGAAAATGTCAGTTTTAATTATGAGAACAATGATACTGTTTTAGAGGATATATCCCTTTCCATAGAAAAAGGCTCGGTGGTTGCTTTGGTGGGCCCCAGCGGCGCAGGGAAATCCACTTTGGCAGATCTCATTCCACGTTTTTATGATGTTAGCCATGGCTCTATATCTGTGAATAGTAAAGATATTCGCAATATATCTTTACGATCATTGCGAAATCTCATGGGCATAGTTACTCAAGAAACGTTCCTCTTCAACGACACTGTTCGGTCCAATATTGCCTATGGACAAGAAGATATAGATAATGATCTGGTTATTGAAGCAGCCAAAGCTGCTAATGCTTTGGAGTTCATAAATGTACTTCCCAAAGGATTTGATACTATTATTGGTGAAAAAGGGGTAAAGCTTTCCGGCGGACAAAGGCAAAGATTGGCCATCGCCCGTGCGATCATGAAAAATCCGCCGATCTTGATTCTGGATGAAGCAACATCTGCTTTGGATACAGAATCAGAACGATTGGTTCAGGAAGCGTTGGAAACACTCATGGCTGAACGAACAGTATTAGTGATTGCACATAGGTTATCAACTGTGACCAATGCAGATAAGATCATTGTCATGAACAAAGGTAAGATCGAAGAAATGGGAACTCATGATGAATTGATCAATAATGATGGGATGTATAACAATCTATACAACATCCAATTCAATTAAAAAAATCACTAATGGATATTCTACGTCAATTAAATAGCAATCTGTTTGTTTCAACGACCAACTTGTTGAAGGAAAATAATATCCCATTTTGGGTGGATACAAAAGCATTGCGATCTCTAATGGGTAAAAAAATAGGGATAGATCTTCCTACAGAAAAAAATATACGCATAAGTATCCCCGGTGAACATTTCCAAAAATTATTATCATTGGAAAATGAGATTGGTCTGATGTACCGGTTCCAATTTATTCCTGACCGTTCTGGTCGACAATGGATTGAAAATGATTATTGTCGTTTAGCAGTATTGAGCCAATGGAAACATAAACTGAAAGCGAATAAGATCTTTATCACGCCCAAGTACAAGGTTGGGAATACATATCGATGGGTGGATAAGCGGAGCTGTAAAGAGATTGATTGCAGTTATTTTGATTCTTTGAGCGATATATCAATTGATGTCAGATCATTTTCGGTTCCTCATAAAACTGAAGAATATTTAAAAGTACGTTTTGGTGATAATTGGAAAGATCCTGAATTGAAATGGATCGCCAGTATTGATGATAGTACAATTATCGAAAATTCGATGTTAGAAAATATCCCTCACAAAAATGTGATCAATGCATCACCATTGGATAAAATTCAACTTCAAAAGGGCAATTATCACAGGAGTATGAAAGATATGCTGCTAAGGACCCTCGACATATTAAATGAGAAAAAATTCAAATACTGGTTAGAAGCCGGTACGTTGTTGGGTATTCTTCGGGATGGAGATCTCATTCCATGGGACTACGATGCGGATCTTGGCATCCCAGCTGATTCAGCAGATGATATCATGAAACTGCGTTTGGATTTTTTACCGAAATATCTCATAAAAAGAAGAAGGATCAACACACCTTGGCTCCCAGGTGATATGAGAGTGATTAAAGTGAAGACTCCATGGGAAAAGATCAAGCAGATCAATTTTCATGTAGATCTTTTTTGTGTATATCCAGTACAGGATAAATATCGTTGGGTAGATACTAATGCATTAAAGCATGTTGACAAGAAATTTTATGATTCATTAGATACTATAGAGTGGGAAGGGCGTAAAATAAATATACCAAATCACGTTGAAGAATATCTTTCCTTGCGTTATGGAAATTGGCAAGTTCCAGATCAAAATTATAACGCTGGATTACATGATGGCTCTATTGCAGAAATGGGTTTTTAATTCAGTATTAAATCAAAAGAAAAATGACAGAAAATAAAAAATCAAAAATAGTATATATTGGTATGTCTGCGGACTTGGTCCATCAAGGGCATCTGAACATCATTGCAGAAGGGGGCAAATTGGGAAAAGTGACCATAGGTCTATTGACTGACGAGGCCATTGCCAGTTATAAGCGATTGCCGCTCATTGCATTTGATGAACGTAAACTGATCGTGGAAAATTTAAAAGGTGTAGAAGAGGTCATTCCTCAAACCACCTTGGATTATGTGCCAAATCTAAAAAAGATCAAACCTGATTATGTTGTTCATGGCGACGATTGGAAAACGGGAGTCCAGAAAGAGGTCCGTCAACAAGTGATTGATGCATTATCAGAATGGGGCGGAGAGCTTGTTGAACCAAAATATACTGAAGGGATCTCATCTACTGATCTCATCACAGCAGTGAAGGCTCAAGGAATTACTCCTGGAAAAAGAATGAAAACACTCCGACGGCTGATCAATGCAAAACCTATTGTTAGAATATTGGAAGCTCACAATGGATTGACAGGGTTGATCGTTGAAAAAACGAGCATAGAAAAAGACGGCAAGAAAATCGAGTTCGATGGTATTTGGGAAAGCAGTCTTACAGATTCAACAGCAAAGGGTAAGCCTGACACAGAATTGGTAGATTTTTCATCGCGTTTTTCCACCATTGAGGAAATTTTAGAGGTCACAACTAAACCCATCATTGTGGATGGAGATACTGGCGGAAGGATCGATCATTTTAAATTCAGGGTCAAAACACTGGAGAGATTGGGTGTGTCAGCCATCATTATTGAGGACAAGATCGGCGATAAACGCAACTCACTGTTTGGCACAACCGTTCCCCAGCAACAAGATTCTATTGAACATTTTTCAAAAAAGATCGAGGAAGGGAAAAAGTCACAGGTCACGACTGATTTCATGATCATCGCCAGAGTGGAGAGTTTGATCTTAAAACAAGGAATGGAAGATGCCCAGTAAGGAAAAAGATGGGAATGAGATCATGGAATTTTGTAGTGAATTTCAAAAGTTTAATTCGAGGGTACCATTGATAGTGGTGCCATCCACATATGCACACATGACAGAATCAGAACTGCAGGATCTGGGCGTTAATGTGATTATTTATGCAAATCATCTATTGCGATCTGCATATCCTTCCATGGTTGCAACTGCACAATCTATTTTGGAGAACAGCAGGGGCAAGGAAGCATCAGATGAAAACTGCATGTCCATTAAAGATATCATTACACTGATCCCCGAGGTCAATTAATGACAATACAACCTGCTGATTTTTACGATCAGTTATCAAAAGTCGGTGTAGACTTTTTTACGGGTGTTCCCGATTCGTTATTAAAAGAATTTTGCCTGTGCATTGATGATCGTATTTCAAGTGATCGACATATTATTACTGCCAATGAAGGGAATGCAGTTGCTTTAGCGGCTGGTTATTATTTAGCAAACAGATCGCTTCCCTTGGTCTATATGCAAAATTCGGGATTGGGAAATGCGGTCAATCCACTTTTGTCTCTCTGTGATCCAGATGTTTATTCAATCCCAATGCTGGTCATGATCGGTTGGAGAGGTGAACCGGGAGTTAAAGATGAACCCCAGCATGTTAAACAGGGGAAAATTCAAGTTGAGCTTTTAGAAGCAATGGATATTCCCTTTGAAACCATTTCTAAAAATGATCTGGATTATGATCAAAAAATATCTAACGCTGTTGAAAAAGCAAAAAATGAGAACAGGCCGGTTGTAATATTGGTTAAAAAAGGAACATTTGATAAATATGGAACAAGTGGAGAAGCGTCTGAGGGAAATCAGATGATGAGAGAAGAAGCGTTAGAGATCATTATAGATAATTTAGATGAAAATGCCATTATTGTATCTACTACCGGAAAAACTTCTCGTGAAATATTTGAGATCCGCGAGAAAAATGGACAGTCACATGAAAAGGATTTTTTGACCGTTGGTTCTATGGGCCACTGTTCATCCATTGCACTGGGAATAGCATTAGCCAAACCAGATCGAAATATCGTTTGTATTGATGGAGATGGAGCCATGCTCATGCATCTGGGGAGTCTTACTTCAATTGCAAATTTAAAACCAAAAAACTTTTACCATATTTTGATCAATAATGAAGTCCATGAGTCTGTTGGTGGTCAGGAAACAGCAGCAAAAGATGTCAACCTTTCTAGTGTTGTGGAATCCATGGGAAACAGTAATATTTACAAAGCAGAAAATCCTACGGAATTGAAAAATTCCATGAAAGATCTTTTTTCAACTATGGGACCTTCGTTTCTTGAAGTAAAAGTTCGGCCGGGATCTAGAGAGGATCTGGGAAGGCCATCCATAAAACCAGTGGATAACAAAAAAGATTTTATGTCCTTTTTGGATAAATAATTTCTGCCTCCTTTATGTCCAGTTACCACAATCCAGTTCAGATAATTAAAACAGATGATTGGAAAAATGAATTGTCTATTACGGTCAAAGATCTAAAAATCTCAAATCCGGTTATAGTGACCTCACCAGGAAATCGAAGAAGGTTAAAATTGGATGAGATATATGGCC
>LUMJ01000387.1_pt1 | contig 15177 bp, 13 predicted proteins | sample 729631 | NCBI WGS metagenome assembly LUMJ01 (sample SAMN03860266, study PRJNA289734) | marine metagenome | biome: seawater column; feature: ocean; material: water; isolation source: Red Sea water column Station 22 - depth 500m | place: Saudi Arabia: Red Sea | collected 2011-10-15 | depth 500 m | reverse complement strand
CTGCTAGATTTGATGTAGGTTTTTTTGGTTTTTCTGTGATTTTTACGATCTTTTCATTTTCAACATCTGCAATTCCAAATCTGCTCGGGTTATCTACTTCACATAACAAAACCGTGGCATCATAATCTGATTTGTTAAAATTCTCTACAAAATCTGTAATGGGCTTTTGTATAATATTATCTCCTAGAAAAACAAGAAATTTTTCATTACTGACAAATTTCTTACATAATCTAATTGCATGTGCAATTCCTCTAGGCTCATCTTGTTCAATGTATGTAATATTGACTCCAAAATTCTTACCATTTCCATAGTACTCTTTAACTTTGTTTGAGCCCATGCCTCCAATAATTATCGCAACATCTGTAATTCCTGTTTCTTTAATTGAATCTAAACAATATTCTGACATTGGCCGGTTTGCTATTGGTAAAAGTTGTTTCGGACCAGTATGGGTTAATGGACGAAGTCTAGTACCATGTCCGCCGTGTAGTATTATTCCTTTCATTCTCTAAAAACTCCATAGTGAATTAATTAGAACTTTTCCAAGGGGTTGGGTTCAATACGTTAGATGACAGATTGTTCAAAATCTCAGGATTATCTAAATACCAATCAACAGTCTTTCTTAGACCCTCATCAAAACTTGTTTTCATTTTCCATCCTAATTCATTCGAGATTTTTTTAGAGTTCATACTATATCTAAAGTCGTGCCCAGGTCTATCCTCTACAAATTCAATCAAGTCTTCAGACTTGTTCATAATCTTGAGAATTTTTTGTACGATTGTAATGTTATCAACTTCATTGTTTGCAGAGATATTGTATGATTCACCGGTTCTACCATTAAGTAAAGCCATTAAAACAGCGTCACAATGATCATCCACAAATATCCAATCTCTGATATTTTTACCATTACCATAAATTGGAATTTTCTTATTTTGATTTGCTAGTAGTATTGTTTTGGGTATTAATTTCTCTATAAATTGTCTTGGACCATAATTATTTGTACATCGTGTAATAATTACGTCGGAGCCATATGTAACAGAATAAGAATTAATTAGTAGTTCTGCAGCTGCTTTTGTGGCAGCATATGGACTAGAAGGATTAAATTTTGAATTTTCATTTGCAGTTATCTTATCCAGACTACCAAAAACTTCATCAGTTGATATTTGGATCATTCGTTTATTTTGTTTCGTTATTATATCAAGAATTGTAAATGCACCTCTTATGTTAGATACCAAAAATGGATTTGCATCATTTATACTTCTATCAACAAAAGATTCTGCTGCAAAATTTACTACGGCGTCACAATTTTCTATCAATTTTTCCATCAATTTTTTATTTGTAATATTACCTTTAACATATTCATAATTCTTATGATCCTGTATTTGTGAAAGATTCTTTGGATTCGAGCCATTCAATTCTGCATCTACATTAATAATCTCATAATCAGAATGTTGATTCAAAATTTTTTGAATAAAATTACTTCCAATAAAGCCTAATCCACCAGTTACTAGTAATTTCATATATTTGCAGATTTTGTTTATCCTAATAAAATATTAGATTGATTACTCATTGATAGTTATTCTTAAAATGCTAAATTAATCTATAATACATAGAAAATTGATTTTATATGAAAGGTATTTGGAAAAATTTCAAAGATAACATAATTGGTCAAAAGGGATTACTATCTATTGGATTTGCAGATATAGTAGGTTCAGCAATTACTGCATTCTTTTGGTTATACATTGCATCACAACTTAATCCAGATGTTTATGGAGAACTAATTTATTTCATAAGTATTGCTGGTTTAGCACAAATGGTATCACTATTAGGTAGTTCTAATGCTTTAACTGTGTATACTGCCAAAAATGTAAAAATTCAATCAACGTTGTTTTTGATTAGCATATTAGCAGCAGCTATTTCACTAGCAATAATAACAATTTTCTATAATAGAATAGATGCAGGTTTACTTGCAGTAGGATTCGTAGTATTTTCATTAGTAAATTCTGTGATATTAGGAAAAAAATTATTTGTAAAATATTCCAAACTTGTTCTATCACAAAAAATATTAACATTAATTTTGGGGATAGGGTTGTATTTTGTATTTGATGTATATGGTATTATTTACGGCTTAGCACTTTCATACATTCCTCACCTAGTCGTTTTTGTAAAAGAATTTTCAAGAACAAGGATAGATTTTGCGTTACTTAAACCCAGGAAGGGTTTTATCATAAACAATTATGTGATGAATTTAGTAGCAGGTTTAGGCGGAACTGTTGATAAGTTAATCATAGCGCCAGTGTTAGGATTGGCATTATTAGGAAATTATTCATTAGCGCTTCAAATGCTTACCATGATGATGGTGTTTTCTGAGATTGCTTACAAATATTTACTGCCATTTGATGCAAGCGGAAAATCAAATAAAAAAATTCGTCAAATAGCGTTAGTTGTTTCAATAATTATAGCAATTCTTGGAGTAACTATCTTACCAAGTGTGGTTGATTGGCTATTTCCAAAATATGTTGATGCAACAGATGCAATACAGATAATGAGTGTGGGAGTAGTACCGGGCACTATTTCTATTCTCTATTCATCGAAATTTTTAGGAATGGAGAAAAGCAAGTTTGTGATGACCGCAAAATTAGTTTCACTTGGAGTAATGTTTGGAGGTTTTCTTTATTTTGGGCCAATCTATGGTGCTATTGGACTAGCATGGATAATAGTTGCTATATTCACATGGGAATCAATTTTCTTGTTTATTATGAATAGAACTCTAAGGGCTTCGTAAATTATCTACGAAATTAAACATTATTGATACATTCGAAAACTCTACAAAAAAACCAACTAGAGAGAGATTAATTAAAATTTTATTTTTTTTATGTATTCATTTGCTAAAACAACATATTCAGATTCATGTAATTTGATAAACTGATTAATTTTTTCAGTAGAGATCTCGTTATCTATGAATAATCCATTATTACTAAATGAAATTGCGATATCATCCCAAATTTTTTGTAAGTTAAAATCAAATGACATTTTTTCAACAAAATTATAATAGTCTAGCAATTCAGCAAAATCAATTTTTTTGTCAAATGACTGTTTTATAATATTTGGAAGATTATCAAACTTATCCAATTTTTGTACTGAAGATAAACCAGAAAATGATGTTTTAGAGAATACAATTGATGGTTTCCCATAAAATAATGATTCAAGTGCAGCAGTTCCTGAAATTGCAATTACTAAAGAACAATTTTCATATATTTCATGAGGGTTTACAGAAGGATGAACCAATTTCACATTTGGTAACGAAATAATTTTTTTATACTCAGAAATTTCTCTCCAATCTCTCGCCCCTGATACTGGAGATTCTTTTACATAAAGACTGTAATCAATAGGCAATGATTGCGCAATATTTTTGATTATTTCTAGTTGATTAGTATAAAATGGGGAACCAATTAATGTTGAATGCTCTTCTTCTTGGTGTAATGGAAAATAAACAAATTTTTCTTTATCATCAAGGCGATATATTGAATTTTTATCTAAAAATGATTTTCTCCATTTAGCTTTTAAGATCATTTGGAAAGTTTTGAGTAAAACTCTAAATTTTGTTCTTCCATAATATGTAAAATGAGTTTCAATGTTATCATTTGATAATAAAAATTTACATAAAGCAGAAATTTTATTGGTGTTTTGCTGAGTTTTAAAATCATTTGATTTTTTTACAGTATCATATTTTTTCAATTTTTGCAATTTTTCTTTCATTTTTTGTAATTTCTCTTTTAAAGAAATAGCTGAATCAGAATTATTGTTTTTAGAAACTGGAAATTTTAATTCATTAGATGTTTCATCGTATTCCAATATCATGCATTTCAGCGGACTAATTCTTGAAGTCCGAAGAAGTAGGCATTTAATTCCTCTGGATTTACATAGTTGATAGAGTATATTGTCGTGCTGAAAAAAAGGTAGATGCATTACTAAAAATTTGGGATCAACTTGATCTAGAACACTTTCGAATAGTTTACACTCCTGTTCTAAAATAGATAAAATTTCATTTTTTGTAAATCTATAAAATTTATTAAATTTGTTAAATGATCTTTCATTTATTGTTTCCAAATTCAAATTGATATTATATTTTGTTTCAAAATTTTTTAAATATTGTATATCATGTTCTACTACAGATTTTTTTATATGATCATGAAAGAACCAAATTTTTGAAAAATTAGTCAAAGTTTGAGTTTCAAAGAATTTTTTTGGTTTGCTTGTTACATCAAAAATTCCATATATCTCACAATCATGGTTTTCATGGATATATTTTGACAGAAAAAAATTGTAAAGACTTCCATCTATCCAAAAAAGTATTTTATCCTTCATAATTTTTTATGAGTTTTTAACTATGATTATAAAGCTTCTAATAATTAATCATGATGATTTTGCAAAAAAGTTATTTATTTTAGAAATCTGGTTGAAATTTGAATCATCAATTAAATCAAGATTTGGAATAACACAATGTCCACCTATAAAGTCAGGAAACATTTTAGGTCTGTTTTTTAAAAATTTGTGGATTTCGTCGGAAAAAGTCCACATTTCATCATAATCAACATCAAATTTGTCAGCAACAATTTTGGATATTTGTGCGTAATTTATCAACCAACCATAATAAGATGTATCACACACAATTTTTGCTAGCTCTAATGTTATTGGTTGTGACATCTGTTTATTTTTTATTCCACATTTTCTCATTTTATTTTTAAAAGTTCTAACAGCCCATTTTGAATTTGGAGCAAAATCATATATTGAAAAAAATTTTGTATATCGTTTAAGATCTCTGTTCATTCTTTTATGAATTCCACGAGTAGCGCTATATATGACAGGAAGATCCAGTTGTTTTTGTAACCTTAACGTAGTGTTAGGACTAATAGTACTATGAATAACAATTACTTTTGGCTCAAACTTTTTTACCAAAGATAAAATTTCTTTTTGAAATGATTTTGTAAATGGGAAACAAATATGCATAAATTCTATTTCAGTAATATTAGAAAAATTTTCTGAATTTAGTTTTTTGATCTTATCATAACCATCAATCGGAATTTTTTTTTCTAGAATTTTAAATAATGGATATCCAATTTCACCTAGACCTACAATAATATCTTTTTTCATATTTTTTTAAAAAAGTACCTCTTAAGAAACTTTACGTATCTTTAATCAAATAAGCTATGAATAGCTGGTTATTTTGGAAAAGAAAAATAAACTAGATGAAAAAATTCTACAATATGATAGTTAATGTTATCAGGGATAAGGATTAATTGATAGGAAAGAAGAATGATGGTAGATTGTATAATTCAAGCACGTATGGGTTCATCTAGACTACCAGGAAAAGTTTTGATGAAAGTTGATTCAAAAAATACAATTTTGGATTCCATGTTAAATCAGTTGAAATATTCAAAATTAATTGATAGAACCATTATAGCAACAAGCAAAAAAATGGAAGATGATGTTATTGAGGATTTTTGTAAGAAAAATTCATTAAATTATTTTAGAGGTAGCGAAAAGGATGTTTTAGACAGATATTATCAATGCGCAAAAAAATTTGAATCTAAAATAATAGTTAGAATGCCTGCAGACAAACCGCTTTTAGATCCAACCGTAGTTGACAAAGTGGTTGATGAATTTAATAAAAATAATTATGATTATATCACAACATTTCTTCCCTCAACATTCCCATCTGGAACTGATGTAGAAATTTTTTCTTTTTCTGCATTAGAAAAAGCATGGAATGAGAGTAATTTGCCGTCGGAACGCGAACATGTAACTCCATATATACATAAAAATCCAAAAAAATTTAAAATTTCAAATTTTGAAAATGATATAGATTTATCAAAATTTAGTTGGGCAGTGGATGAGAAAGATGATTTATCTCTTGTTCAGAAAATTGTTTCAAGAGTAAATCATGAACCAATTTTAATTAATGACATTTTGACAATTTTAGAAAATGAACCAAAGATTTTTGAAATTAATTTGAATGTAAATCGTAATGCAGGTAATGAAAAATCAGAGAAAGAAGACATAGAATTTCTTAAAAATAAAAAGAATCAAAGTGAATAATGAATAAAAAAATTAAATTATTTGATCCAGTTATCGACAGTTTAGAAGAAGAAAAAATTTTAGAAGTTCTTCGTAGTGGAAATTGGGCTTCAGGTGCAGGAAAAGGAAATGTTAAAAAATTTGAAGAAAATTTCCAAAAATATACAAATTCAGATGATTGTATTGCAGTAAATAGTGGAACTGCAGCATTAAATTTAGCATTATCATTATTGGATATAAAAAATAAACATATCATATTACCATCAATGAGTTTTGTTTCTACAGCAAATGCAGTGGTGATGAACGGCGGTATACCAGTTTTTGTAGAAATAGAACCTGAAACAATGTGTATAGATCCAGAATCTGTGAAGAAATTACTTACAAAAAAAACTAGTGCTATACTTCCAGTGCATTTTGGTGGTATGCCATGTAAATTAGATAAATTAAATCAGATCATTAAAGGGTTCAAATGTACTATTATAGAAGATGCAGCACATGCAGCAGGAACATCATATAAGAAAAAGAAAATTGGTTCACATAGTTTTGCCAGTTGTTTTAGTTTTCATCCAGTAAAAAATTTGGCAATGCCAACTGGAGGTGCCATAACAATTAACAATAAACAACATACAAAAATTAGAAAAGAGTTAGAATCAAAAAGATGGTGTGGAATTACAGACAGAAAACTATCTGAATATAATGTCAAAGATATTGGTAATAATTATTATATGAATGAATTTTCTGCAGCGATTGGTTTAATTCAACTAAAAAAATTAGATAGAATGAATAAACAAAGAAGGGAGATAGCTAAAATATATTGTAAAGAGATTGATTTGGAAAATAAAATGCAATTTGATCAAAATTGTTCTTATCATTTATTTTGGATAAGAGTAAAAAATAGAAACGAATTTAGAAAAATTCTTGACAAGAAAAAAATAGAAACAGGTACACATTATAAAGCCATACACACATTTGATTTTTATCAAAAATTCAATAAAGCACCAATGACAAAGAAAATTAGCGAAGAAATAGTTACTATACCAATACACCCAAACCTAAAATCACATGAAATTGATAAAATTGTATCAGTGATTAATTCTATAAATTAAATTTTTGAGGTAGCTATTAATCTCAAATTGCTGTTTAATTCATTCAGTTGTTCAGTGTCTATCGATGTTGATGCATCTGGCCCTTTTGAAGTTTTTAATTTCACATGTTTTTCAATGTAAATTGATTTAGATTTTTTTTGTTTTTTTAATATAGAAAAGAGAATAGGTGCAGTGATACCTTCAGTATGATCTGAAAATCCATCAAATTTTATTGCATCAGACCATTTAATTTTTTTAAATGGTAGGGGGTATTGTGAAATACAATAACAAAAAATAGGTTTTGATTTTGAAAAGAAATTTAAAATTTTTCTTTTATTTCCCCCCATACCCATACTGATAAAAACAGATTTTCCTGTTTTAGCTTTTTCTCGAATTGTTTCAGATGAAAAAGGATCTGTAAATAAGCATGTTCTAGAAGCTATTTTGTATTTTTTTACATTAATCGATTCTAAGAAAATCACTGCTTCTGGATAGAATGCACTACAAAAAAATTCAATTTTATTTTTATCAGCAATTTTTTTAATTTTTTTAGCTTTGTCAAAAGTCAATTCAGAACGTTTAATTTCATTCCAATTTGGATGAGATTTTTTATAAAGATGAGCAGCTTTCCACATTTGAAATTTTACAGCATCTGCACCAGATTTTTTACATTCTTTAATTATTTTTTCAGCTTTGTGTAAACTACCTTCCCAATTTGAACCAATTTCAGCGACAAGAAAAATTTTCATATCAAGATTTAGAATTGAGCATATAAAAATTAAGATTGATCTTAAGAAGTTAAGTTGTATTTTTTAATAATATTTTTTAATTCTTCTTTAGGGATTTTTTCTGCTGTTTTTGATGAATAAGTTTCCATATTTTGGATTGCTTTTATTCCAGGATACAGTACTTGTTGATCATCTACCGAGAGTTTAGAATTGTTTGTAATCATATACATATTTTCATATTCCCAACCATGTCTTATTTCATCAACACTGATCAGAACTTCATCAATTTTTTCGCCAGAACGAATTCCAATTACTTCCTCTTCAGTATGACCTAACAATTCAAAAAGAGCATCTTTTACATCAGAGATTGTATATGCACGTAATTTGGGTAAAAGTATCTCAGAGCCTTTTCCAAGTTCTGCTGCATGAATAATAAAATTTAATGCGTCATCCATTGTTATACTAAAACGAGTCATATTAGGATCTGTGATGGTAATTTTTTGTTTATTCTTTATTTGTTCAATAAATTTAGGGATTACAGAACCACTACTTCCTAAAACATTTCCATATCTTAAAGCAATAAATTTTGTTTTATGCTTTTTTTTATCAAGATAATTACTTGCTGAAACAAATAGTTTTTCCATAAGTAATTTAGTTGCACCATAAGTGTTTAATGGAGAAACAGCTTTATCCGTTCCAATACAAATTGCTTTTGAGACATCATTTTCTAAACATGCATTTATAACATTCTGTGAACCAATAACATTTGTTTTAATTGATTCAAATGGATTGTATTCTATTACAGGTACATGTTTTAAAGCAGCGGCGTGAAAAACAATATCAACATCTTCAAATGCACGGTTTAATCTTTCCATATCTCTTACGTCACCAAGTAAAAATCGAAGTCTTTTATCATTAAAAGATGACTCCATTTCAATTTGTTTACTTTCATTTCGACTAAAGATTCTAATTGTATCGATATTCTTTTGCAACAAATGTTTAGTTAGTGCTTGACCTAACGAACCGGTTCCACCAGTAATGAGTATTTTTTTCCCTTCAAACATAGAAAGGCTTTTTCAGTCATCGTAATAACTTTAACGCGGAATTTATCTGAATAACACAATTCAATTTAGCATATTTCATTAATCAATTTTTTTGTGATAAGTATTTTGGATGTGAGTGAAGCCATGTTTCCCAAAAAACTGAATTGATTTGTAATTTGTTGGATTGATATTAGCCAAGTATCTTTTTCTCCCTACTTTTTTCATAAATTTTTGTAATGCAATAGAACCTGCACCTTGACTTTGGGAGTCTTTACTTATGAAAATTCCTAATTCATCTCTATCCGTCAGATAGATATTACCAATTCTTTCATTATTTAACAATATTATATCCCAATACGGATAAGGAGAGCTTTTCACAAATTGTTCATGTTCAGAAAAAGACGGTAATTTTTTATGAGAAATATTGACTTTGGCTTCTCGTTCTTTAAGTAATTCATATAAAAAATCTATATCTTGTTCATTTACAGGCTTTAATTCTATTTCCAAACAAATGAATGAAATTTTTAAATGATTTATGTATTAGGATAAAATTATAATAAACTCTTGATTATAATCTATTTTTAATAAAATCTATTGAATGAACTGGCGATGGATCAACCTTCCTCATTATTGCATTATAAATAGATGTCATATCTAATGTGTAAATCAAACAAACTAATTTACTAAGAATGTTTCCATCTGCCGAAATAATTTCTTTATAATCGATTTCTTTTTCTAGAAAAAACTCTTTGATTATTTTCCATCTTTCACGTGTTTTATAATGATCGTCTTTACCTTGCATTAAAATTGGTTGTACCATAGAAGGAATTTCCCACGAAACGATTCCATTATGTGATGCTTCAATTATATCTTCAAATAAGACATGTTTTTTTGCATTTTCTTGCATGGAATTTTTAAATCTTATTGCAGCAGATTGTAATCCCCACGGATAATAAATTATTGGTATTTTATCAATCCATTCAGCCAAATTTAATGCTTCATTTTTCATGTTAAGATTTTTTGAATTAATTTTATTTTTTGTCTGATTCAAAAAATCAATCGATTCTTTTATCTCAGATTTATTGATTGGAATTATTTCTTCTAACGCATTTAAGGTGGAATATAAGAAGCCAAGAAAAGATGCTCTAGGTGAATGTATTTTTTCTATTTTGTAATGGTTTATTGTATTTTTTTTGCAAAATTCTTCCATCATGTCACCTGATGAAAAAGCAATAAATTTTCCGTTTGAAGTTTTAGATTCGTTCAAAATTGATAATGTTTCATCAGTGTTACCTGAAATGCTAGTACAGACAACCAATGTTCTATCATTAACTGTTTTAGGTAAATGATATCCTTTGACCACTGTCGTATGAGTTTGTCTTTTAGAAAGTATTGATGAAAAAATATCCCCAATTGTACCTGAGCCACCCATCCCAGCAAAAACAATATGATCTATGTCTTTAATCTCTACTTTAGAAATATTCTTATTGTAAGATTCTTCAGCAATTTTTGGCCATTCGTCATATGTAGTATACATTGATTCCAAATCAATTTTTTGTATTTCTTCCAATGTCAACAATTCAATTTAAAGTAAAAAGTTTGGTTAATAAAATCTTGTAATCATTTATCATTTAGATTGTAGCAAAAATTAATTTAATTGCTTTTTAGAAAAATAATCAATTGATACAAACTTTTATTTCTTAATAAAAATTATTATTAAAAATGGAGACAGATTCCTTCAAAATTTTTAATTTAGAAAGACATGATACCAAAGATATTACTGATAAGCATGTAAATGGTGAGTTAGCCGTAATCTGGCGAGATTGGGATAATCATGAGCTTGTATCACCTAAAATGATATACACCACATCTGTAAAACCTAATGAAAAAAAGGGTCCTCATCTTCATACTAAAAGAAATAGTTTCTTTACATGTATACAGGGTAAAGTAATTTTTATAATTAAAGATGGGGCTGGAATCTACCATGAAATTGAGATGTCTGATAGTAATCCACAATTAATTTTCATCCCAAAAAATATTCCAGCATCTCATATCAATGTGGGAAAAATAACTGCAAAAATTTTGGCACTGACAGATATTTCATGGAAGCCAGATAGCAATGAAATGAAAAATGTTCAATTTGATGATTATGAATGGGAAAAATGGTTTAATTCTTGAAAGAAAAAAAATCTCTAGTAATTTTAGATTCATCCATACAATTTGATGAATTTAAAAAATTTTCAATGGAAAATACTACATTTGTTGCAGCTGATTATGAAACACACAAAAAATTAACAGACTCTAATACAAAACATGAATTATTAGATAATTATTTACAAAAAAAGGAGAGACTAGAATTATACGATTTTGTTCTTTCTAAGTACACTTGGTATGAAAATCTCTCTAGAAAATCTGATTTTGAATTTAATAATATTAACATTTTAAGTCTAATGAGTCCACTTGAATTTCATGAATTTATTCTGACTGTTTTAATAAAACAATCTTCGATAAAAAATGTCATAAGTAGTAAAAGCCCAAATAAGATTTTCGTAAGCGAAAAGTTTTTGAAATACGTTGAGTTAGTTCAAGATAAAAATAAAATTCACACATTTAATTCTAATTTGAAAACTGAAAAGAGTTTTCTCACAGATAAAATTGAATTACGATTTAATATATTGTCAAAACCGTGCACATTTTATATTTCTAAGAAAAATTATTCATCTTTAAAAAAAATATATGAAAATTTTTTCTGTAAAATTAATAATCTTTGGCTTGATAAAAAAACTTCAAAAGAAATTATTTTGCTTGTAGAATTTAACACTAGCGCATATGAGGAAATGATTAGAACTCTATCTAAGTCTAAAAAACAATTAGTGATATTAAATAGACGCCGTTCAGCAATTTGGAATAAAGATTCAATTAGCATTTTAAAGTCTAATAATGTAAAAATTCTTGATCCTGAAAAATTTTTTGATTCACATGTAAATTCAGAATTCTTATTAGAGCATAAACGATTAAATGAAAATCTTCATGAATTATGGGAGTCAAAAGAACTCTTTTCTATCTTTTCAATGGGAAATCTTTCATTTTGGCCATTAATTAAAGATCGGCTAAAAAAAATTTATGATTATAGGTTAGATGATTATTTGAAATTTATTTTTCAATCTAGGAATTTTTTAGCCCAGCTAAATATAGAAAAAATCATTTGTTTAGGTGAATCTGGTGAGACTGAAAATATATTGCTTCAAAGTATTAAAAATCATATTGACTCAATTTTATTACAACACTCCTTTTTGCGTTATAATAATGAATTAAATGATCTTCAATGGAGATATGAAGACCAAAAAATGATTGGATTAAAATCAAAAAATTTTTTCGTTTGGGGAAACCATGATTTAAATTATTTTTCAGAAAAATCTTCAATAAAAAGGGAACAAATAATTATTTCGGGAACTCCTAGGCATGATATTTTTTTTAAAAGAAAAACATATGAACATTCTAAAAAAATAAAAAATATTCTCATCACGTTATCTCCAATATCAGAAAGAAGTGGGCTGGGTGATACCAATTTAGTTATTAAGTATAATCATTCTTTAATAGAAATAATTAACATGTTAAAAGAATTTAATGATGCAAAAATTACTGTAAAATTACATCCTGGTGAAAATCCACACAATTCAATTTTATTAAATCTTCTTGAAACTATTCCTGATATTATAATTTATCAAACAAAAAATCCTGAAGATTTAATTGTTGATTGTGATTTTTTGGTAAATGTTTCTCCGGAACTTTATGATTCGTCAACTATAATGTTGGAGGGACTTATTCTCAAAAAACCGGTTGTTCAATTGATTTTATATGGTGAATTTTCTGAAATTACGCCTCTAGAGTCACCTATTATTCAAGTTCAAAAATTGGATGATTTTAAACAAATAGCTGGAAAAATTATTGAAAACGAACCATTTCGAAAATTGATAATTGAAAAAATTCCAGAGAAATTAAACAATTATCTTTCCTATCAAAATCATTCAAGTTCAAGAATTTTGGAATTAATTGATAATAAGAACTGAATTACGAATGTTTTATCAATAATGTATAATAACTCATAATCAATTTTAAATTATTTGAAAATTTGTAAAAATTGTATTCAGCCTGATACACGACCGGGGATATTTTTTGATAAAAATCAGATTTGTGGTAGTTGTTTATGGCACCAAGAAAAGCATAAAATTAATTGGTTAGAGCGTGAGCGTGAATTAAAAGAAATTGCGGTATGGGCTAAGCAATCTACTAAAAGTAACTATGATTGTGTGATCGGTGTAAGCGGTGGAAAGGATAGCACAAAACAAGCTATTATTGCTAGAGATAAACTTGGTTTGCGTTGTCTGCTAGTAAATTGTCAACCTGCAGGAATTACAGAATTAGGTTCAAAAAATATTGAAAATTTAAAAAATTTAGGCTTTGATGTAATATCTGTTCGACCAAATCCAAAAGTAATGAAATTATTGATTAAACATGATTTTTTCAAATGGTTAAACCCTGTAAAAGCTACAGAATTTGCATTATGGTCATCAACTTACATAATCTGTGATGCGTTTGATATTCCGTTAATCATTCAAGGAGAGAACCCAGGTTTAACATTAGGTACTAGATTGACTGGTGTAGGAACAGATTCCAATTGTCTAAATGCTGAAAAATTACAAACCTTATCTACTGGTTGGGAAGATTATTTAGAAATTGAAGGTATAGAACCAAGGGATCTATTTCTATTTCATTATGATAAGCATAGTTTAGAATCAAAAAACGTCAAAGGCATATGGCTTAATTATTATCTGAAAGATTGGTCCAATTTTGAATCAGCAACTTTTGCCAAAAAGTTTGGGCTTCAAACTAGAACTATGGATACAGATCCAAACTCTATTGGGACTTACATAAATGAGGGTAGTCACCCAGGCACGTATTTTCAATTAGATACCGACTTGACACAAGTAAATCAGTTATTGAAATTTTTAAAATTTGGTTTTGGTCAATGCATGGATCATACATGCTATGATATTTTAGAAGGATTACTGACTAGAGAACAAGCCATTGAGTTAGTAAAAAAATATGATGGTAAATGCTCTCCAACATACATAGAAAAATTTTGTAATTATATCGGTATTTCTAATGAAGAATTTTGGAAAACCACTGAAAAATTTAGGGGCTTAATGTGGAAAAAAGATAAAAATGGTGATTGGAAAAATGCAATTTGGGATCTCTTTTAAAAATGGGTATATTGATTTATTAGAAAAAAATCCTGAACTAATCACAATTAATCAATTAAATAAATAAACACCAAGAATTATTTATACGATTTTTTACTTCGATATATGGTATTAAGAACTATTGAATGGAAAGATAATTCTGTCGTAATGATTGATCAAACCAAATTGCCAAATACTCTTGAATATGTTACTTATACTGATTATAATCAAGTTGCTGACGCAATCCGTAATCTAGTGGTTAGAGGTGCACCTGCTATTGGTGTTTCTGGTGCGTTTGGTCTTGCTTTAGCAGCATTACAAAGTGACGCAACTGAAAAAGATGAGTTAATTTCATTTCTAGAAAATTCCAAAAAAATTCTTTTTGAAACAAGACCTACTGCCGTAAATCTTGCGTGGGGATTAAATAAAATCATGCAAGTTGCCAATCAAGCAATCACTGTTGATGAGATTAGAATCAATGTTGTTGAAACTGCCAAAAAAATGGCAGAAGAAGATATACAAATTAACATGGCAATGGGAAAAAACGGTTCTGAATTATTTGACGATAACGACACTATAATGACTCATTGTAATGCAGGTGCTTTGGCAACTGTTGGTTATGGTACTGCATTAGGAGTTATTCGTGCAACAAAAGACAGTGGTAAGAATGTAAAAGTAATCGCAACTGAGACTAGGCCTGTACAACAAGGTTCAAGATTAACTGCATTTGAGTTAAAACATGATGGGATTGATGTTAGTTTGATTCCTGATACTGCAGTTGGTTATACTATGGCAAATAGTCTTGTAAACAAAATTGTTGTTGGTGCGGACAGAATACTTAGAACTGGTCATGTGTATAATAAAATTGGAACCTATCAGGTTGCGACTATGGCAAAGCAGCATGATATTCCATTTTATGTTGCCGCTCCACTTTCTACGTTTGATATGAAAAGTAATCCCGAAGACGTAATAATTGAACAAAGAAAAGCATCTGAAGTTACTG
>LUMJ01000289.1_pt1 | contig 15223 bp, 17 predicted proteins | sample 729631 | NCBI WGS metagenome assembly LUMJ01 (sample SAMN03860266, study PRJNA289734) | marine metagenome | biome: seawater column; feature: ocean; material: water; isolation source: Red Sea water column Station 22 - depth 500m | place: Saudi Arabia: Red Sea | collected 2011-10-15 | depth 500 m | reverse complement strand
CAATTAGTGCATCAAAGACTCGTTTTGGATATAGATGATATGCTTGATTTTTTACTGTTATGCCAGAGTCTAGATTGTAAAATCCTCTGGTTGATATACGTGGAAAAATCTTTTTCAATTTAAATGCCAGCCGCAAGCTTTGTTTTTTGTTCCTCTATAACAGACTCTTCCACCTTCTCAAAGAGTGGAGATACTTTACCAAGCTTATGACCCTGTTTTATTATTATGTTCGATATTTCGTCAAAGCGTTGTTCTGATACATCACCATCAATACCCAACTGTGTCCAAATTTTTTGAGATGATTTGGGTAAGAATGGGTAAATAGCCACCGCCAAGCTTCTAACCGCATTTACGGATAGATACACGCATGAATTTGTACCTGGACCTTTCTTCCATGGCTCTTTGTGCTGAAAGTACTGGTTAAAATGTGCTGAAAATTGCAGTATTTTTTTTAGTGCTCTATCAAGATGATTCTGCTTCATCAATTTACCCACATCTAAAACAAATTCCTTGATTTTTTTCTCTGACTCTTTATCCATTTCATCAAATTCTTCCGGACCAGGAACAACACCATCGAATGCTTTAGCGGTAAATCCAAGTGCACGATTAATCAAGTTCCCAAAGTTTCCTATCAATTCAGAGTTAATCTTGGTGGCAAACTCATCCCAATCAAAATTAAGATCATCTTGCGAGTATGGATTTATTGATACAAGATAAAACCTAAGATAATCAGCTGGAAATATTTGTAAAAAATCTTTCAGTCCAATATACCAGTTCCTGCTCTTTGAGATTTTTTTTGCCTGCAATGTAAGATGACCTCTAGTTGGAATATAATCCGGAAGCTTGTATTCTTCACCAATTCCCAGACGCATTGCGGGCAAAAACAGATAGTGATGATAAACAATATCCTTGCCAATGAAGTGGTAAATATCAGATTCATTCCAAAAAGTTTTTCCATCATTTCCGTTATCGTTTAGAAATTTTATGGCCGAAGAAATGTATGCTAAATGGTTGTCAAACCAACCATAGAACACCTTTTCACTTACACCATCAATTGGAACAGGAACGCCCCAAGATATATCACGTGTGATATCCCAATCAACAAGTCCCTCCTTGATCCAGTTTTGCACGTATTTTTTTACGTCATTTTGGAGATTTAGATTTCCGTCAAGATACTCTGACAGTTTATCTGAAAAATTTTTCAGTTTAAAAAAATAATGTTTTGTTTTTTTCTTAACTGGTGTTTTCCCACAAATTGAACAGTGAGGATTATCAATCTCCTCTGGGACACGACCACATTTTTCACACAGATCAGAATACTGCTCCTCCGCTTTGCAGTACGGACACATACCAACCACGTATCTATCGGGCAAAAATTTCTTGTCATTATTACAATAAAACTGTATGATCTCATTTTCATAAATATGACCAGCTTGCTCAAGTTTCTTAAAAACATCCTGAACAAACTCTTGATTCTCAGAAGAGCTTGTCTTGTAAAAGAAATCAAATTCTATGTCAAACGCAGCAAAGTCCTCAGCATCTCGGTTGTTCCAGTATTCAACGTATTCCTCAGGGGTTTTTCCCTCCTTTTCAGATTGTATTAGAATCGGTGTACCAAAATCATCGGATGCACATATGTAATATGCTTCAACACCCTTTTGTTTTAGAAATCTTGTTGTTACATCAGCCGGTAGATAGGTTGATGCAACATGTCCAAGATGTATTTCCCCGTTTGCATATGGTAGTGCACTTGTGATGATTGCCTTCGAGTTCATTTGATATAGATCTTGTAAAGTTTGGTTAAGAAGTTTACCAGCTACCCATGTATTTAATCTGTTCCTTTGTCAGCTTGTCAATCTTAACATTCATAGCTTTCAGGGCATCACTTGCCACCTGCCTATCTATCTCCTTTGGAACAGTAACAACCTTTTTTGGCATTTTTTTATGGTTTTTTAGAATATAGAGAATTGAAAGTAGTTGGTTTGAGAATGATTGTGCCATAACTTCTGGTGGATGGCCCTCTGCAGCTGTCAAGTTGGCTATTCTACCCTCACCGATAAGATAGACTTTTTTGCCATTTTTCAGTACACATTCATCAAGATATGGACGAACCTGCCTAACAGATTTTGATTTATTCAGAAGAAATTTGGAATCAACTTCTACGTCAAAATGTCCAACATTTCCAAGTATCGCACCTTCTTTCATTGTTAAGATATGCTCCTTTCTGATAATGCTAGTCATGCCTGTTGTTGTTATAAAGATCTCACCAATTTTTGCAGCCTGTGACATTGGCATAACATCGAAACCGTCCATGTGTGCCTCCAGTGCACGTACTGGATCCACTTCTGTTACGATAACTTTAGCATTCATTCCACGACAGTTTGCTGCAACACCCTTACCAACCCAGCCATATCCTGCTACAACAATCCGTTTAGATGCAAGTAACAAATTCATGGCTCGTAGATAACCATCTATTGTGCTTTGACCAGTTCCATATCTGTTATCAAACATATGTTTAGTATATGCATCATTAACTGAGATAACAGGATAACGAAGCTTACCTTGTTTTTCAACAGCTCTTATTCGGTTTACACCAGCTGTAGTTTCTTCCGTAGCGCCAAAAATTTTCAATGTTCTATATTTTTTATCAAAGTGTGCTTTTACGTTCATGTCAGAACCATCATCAGTTAGAATCTGTGGCTTGTGGTTTAACACCTGTTGTATACACCAATCATACTGCTTAGAATTTTGTCCAGCCCAACAGTATGTATGAATTCCTTGTGAAGCAAGATATGCAGCTATGTCATCTTGAGTAGTAAGTGGGTTTCCACCGCAACATGCAACATTGGCGCCTAACTCCTTAGCACCAATAAGTAAAACAGATGTTTCCTTTGTTATATGCAAACAAAATCCTAATGTTATTCCCTTTAGTGGCTTTGATTTTTTTAGACGGTTTATAGTATTATCTAAAATCTGCATATGTGATCTTGCCCACTCATAAGAAAGCTTACCCTGTTTTGCTAACTTTGGATTTTTTACTTTACTCAACATAAACTTGGATTTTAAGCGATTATAAAATCCTATCATGATATGTAAAACTTTTTACTAGAAGAAAAATAACTGAAATAAGCAAATTGGTTTGGAAGAAAATAACAGAAAAAAATACAATATCTGCTGGTAGTGGTAAAGAATTTGATATGAATGGTAAAAAAATTGCTGTTTTTAATCAAAATGGTTACCATGCATTAGATGCAATATGTGTTCATCAAGATAATTCAATTACTTCTGGAAAGCTTGATGGAGAAATTATAGAATGCCCTTCACATTTTTGGCATTATAATATAAAAACTGGTGAATTACAAGATTATCTAAAAGGTGTCAAACTTCAAACGTATCCAATTGAAGAGAGAAGTGATGGCATATACATTAATTTATAAAAATCAGTTTTATAATAAATCGCTTAACGATTGTTTTACACTAATAAATTTTTCATAAATTATTTCAAATGTCTGATTAATTTTATTTTGTACTTCTGGATCACTTTGGAAATTTTTTATATCAGACGCAGCTGCACTAGCATATGGGCTGATATATTCTTCAAAGCTGTCAGATAGCAGTAAAAAGGCTCCGCCGCCAAGTATTATGGCAGTTAGAATCAGTTTACCTATCATAGTAATTACTCTCAAAAATTCATAAAAAATTCGAAATGCATATTTTTTGATTAAATGAAAAAACTTGTTGACATAATTTATCAGATAAGAATTTTTATGCCTATAATCCAAAGAACGTGCTATGAATCACGAAATTCTGAAGGAAATTCTGAATCAGGATTATACAAATATCAAACAAACTATCCAGTTATTTCTAAAAAATCAGGTTTTACATAAAAAGGCCGAAGGTGTGGTTTTTGGCTTAAGCGGTGGCATAGACTCCACAGTTGTTGCATATCTCTGCTCTGAAATATTTAAAAAAAATACACTAGCACTTGTAATGCCAGACACTGCTATATCACCATCCAGTGATACAGGTGACGCTCATAAGATTATTGGTGAGACTGGGATTGATTACAAACTCATTGATATTAACACTATCCATAAAAGATATTCAAATTATTTAGAACCTGATGAACTTGCTTTAGGTAACTTGAGAGCCAGAATAAGATCAAACATCATTTATTATTATGCAAATCTTAAAAATTTCTTAGTTTTGGGTACGAGTGACAAAAGCGAATATCTTATTGGATATTTCACCAAGTTTGGTGATGGTAGCGCTGACATATTACCGATAGTAACACTTTACAAGACACAATTACGTGAACTTGCTAAAACACTAGGTGTTCCGGATAACATAATTAGCAAAAAAAGCAGTCCAAATCTCTGGAAGGGGCATGATGCAGAGAAAGAGATAGGCATTTCATATGAAAAGATCGACTCTGTTCTATATTGCCTAATAGATAAAAAATTGTCAATAGCTAAAACTATTCAAAATACAGAGATTTCAAGAAAATCTGTAGAAAAGATTTACCAGATGTACCAAAATACCCAACACAAAAGAATTTTGCCTGAGAGAGTATAGAAAAATAATGCAAATATTTGATACGCTCAAAAATACGAAAACAAAGTTGGAATTTTCAGATAAAGTTAGAATCTATCTATGTGGTGTGACGGTTTATGATGAGGCTCACATAGGACATGCACGAACAATTATAGTCTTTGACGTACTACGTAGATTCCTAGAATCACAAAAGATTCCTGTAGAATTAGTTCAAAACTTTACTGATATAGATGACAAGATAATAGAACGAGCTCATGAAAAGAAAGTTTCAGCATTAAAACTTGCCGCGCAATATATTGAACATTATTACGCTGACTTTGATAATCTTAACGTTAAAAGAGCTATGCATTACCCAAAGGCAACAGATCATATTACTGATATGCACAACTTGATCTCTGAGCTTGTTAACAAGAAATACGCATATGTTACAAAAAATGGTGTATATTTTTCTATATCAAAGTTTTCTGAATATGGAAAGTTATCTAAAAAAAAGATGGATGATTTGATCTCTGGTGCACGAGTAATTATAGATGATGAAAAAGATAATCCTCTTGACTTTGCACTGTGGAAATTTTCAGAAACAGAACCATATTGGGATAGTCCATGGGGAAAAGGAAGACCTGGCTGGCATATTGAATGTTCAGCAATGAGTCTAAAGTACCTAGGTGAAAATTTTGAAATTCATGGTGGTGGCAGAGATCTCATCTTTCCGCATCATGAAAATGAGATTGCACAATCAGAATCACATACATCAAACAATTTTGCAAAAATTTGGATGCATGTAGGAATGATAACCATAAATGGAGAAAAAATGTCAAAATCACTTGGAAATGTTAAATCAGTAAGGTATGTCTTTGAAAATTGGGGTTCAAATATTATTAGGTTATTTTGTCTTTCTGGACACTATACAAAACCAATTGATTACTCGGAGAAATTTCTAAAAGAAAACATCATAAAACTTAGACAAATAGAAACCTGTTACTACGAACTAAGATTAGCTGAAGGAACAAATGATGATAATATAACAGAAAAATTAGTCAGTGAATGTAAAAAGGAATTTGATTCTGCATTAAATGACGACTTGAATACACCGCTCGCACTAACTGCCTTTTACAGATTAATCAGGGAAGTTAATTCGATGGCAGCTGGTGAAAAAATCACGCAGACTATATCTAATATGATTTTACCAGAGTTTGAAAGAATGATGGATATATTGGGCATACAAATTCTTAAGGTTTCAGATGATGAAAAGAATGAGATTAAGCAACTCATAACACAAAGGGATGAGTATAGAGAGGGAAAAAATTACGAACAAGCTGATAAAATTAGAGGACAAATTGCTGAAAGAAATATTATCTTTATTGACCATAAAAATAGCACTAGTTGGATAAAACAAGAAAAGATTAAAGCTGAATAATTATTTTTTTGATGTGCTAATCAAACAAATAACATCTCTATCACGTAACTGATAATTTATTGGAATCCTCAAGTTATATCTTAAATCTTTTGCATATAGAAGACCCTTCGCTAAATCTGAATGAACTTCTTTTGCCAAATCAACAATTGTTGCACCGTCTTTTAATAATACAAGATCTGGAAGTATACGTCCTTTCTTATCAGAAAGATTTTTAGGATCAGCAACAGGATAGATTGAATTCATTTTTAACAATTTAAAAACTGTCATGTTAATTGCAAATTGGACACCAGTACGCATATACTCACCCATTATGTCTTTACTGATAAAATCAAGTGCATCTTTTTGTTTTTGATTTAGATCATCAGTGTTCAAAATATCAAATTGTTCTGAACCAGGTGAATATTTTATCAGATTTTTTTGTTCTGCACGCCTAAGTGTTAGCTCACTATCAGCACTTGCTGGTACTACAATTGTATCATTATATCTCTCACGTAATCGTTCAAAGTTTCTGTCCGCATCTTTCACATCGATTTTATTGGCTACAATCAATGTTGGTTTTGAAATTTTTCTAAGTTGAGTTGAAAATTTTTTACTATCTTGCACATCATAGTTTTCAATATTTTTTTCTTCAAGTCCAGTTATCCTTAGTGACTCTTTTACATGTATTTTTTTGACACCCAAACCTTGATACAATTCAGTTAATGCTGTTATTTGATCATCTTCAGTCTTAATCATTTTTTGTAATTTATCACGATTCCCCTCTAGGATTTTCTGATACCACATATTCAATTCTTCTTCAATGTCAGCAAAATCAGAAACTGGATCACCAGAACCAGTTTCAGTAATCCTACCCATTGAATCAATACTAGCAGAAGCATCTAGGACATGTAACAACGCATCTGATTGTGCTGCGATGGAAAGAAATTGATTCCCTAATCCTTTGCCTTTCCATGCATCTTTTATTAATCCAGGTAGATCAATTAATTCAATTGGTATGTATCTCCATCCATTACTGCATTTAGAATTATTTGGATCATCTTGCACATTAAACTCTGGATGAACACAAAGTGTTATAGCATGTCCAATTGATACTGAGGGTTTTTTAGTTGTAAAAGGGTATGTTGACATTTCATCAGATGACAACGTAGCTGAATTAAAAAAAGTAGTTTTTCCAGTGTTTGTTTTGCCAATAAGGCCAATTTTAATTGGCATGTTTAAAATGTAATTCTAAATTATTTATCTCTGCTGTCTTGGTCTACTTTATTTTTGAGTTTTTTACACGAGTTTTCTAATTCGGAAATCATCCAACGTATTTCACTCAAGTCTTCTTCAGTTAGATCATCATTCCATTTTTCCAAAATCAATTTAGAAATCTGTGAGCAATTGTACAATAATACCCAATATGGATGATGTTCCGCTGTTGAATCTGCTAGTTCTTGAATATCATATAATGCTCTTTCCGCGCGTGATACTGGATCATCATTAGTGTTCATGATTAGAAAAGACGCTGGTGTTCGGCTAGCATACATCTGTTAAAAATAACCATAATTCCATTATTCCTTGCTAGTTCTTCAGCCTCAGAGTTATGAATGCCCTCCTGTAACCAAATTACTTTTGGTTTCTTTTTAATTACCTCTTCAACAAATGGTAATACATCCTCTGACGGCCTGAAAATATCTACAATATCAATAGGATGATCCAGTGATGATACGTCAGGGTAAGATTTTTTCCCTAATATCTCAGTAGCATTAGGATTGATAGGTGTTATATCAAATCCTTGTTCAGATAAATATTTTGGAACAAAATGTGCTGCCTTAGAAGAATGTTTAGACATACCAATAACGGCCACTCTTTTTAATGAAAATACTTGTTTGATTTCTTCATCAGTATAAGAATCACTTTCCATGAATTATATGAAAGAAATTAGTTTTTATAATTTTTATTGTAAATGATATTATGATGTATACATCGTTTGATAACACAAGTATTCTTAGAGTACTCACTTTTTTAAAGTCACATAAATCTGAATTTTTATCTGGGCAAGATCTTAGCGATATACTCAAAATAAGTCGGGTTGCTGTATGGAAACATATTAAAAAAATCAGAACCTTAGGTTATGAGATAGAATCTAAACAAAACCTAGGATACAAATTAGTTGATAAAACACATCTTCTTTTACCGTGGGAACTAACTGAAAACTTGAATACAAAATTACTTGGGAGAAGAGTATATTATTTCGATTCAATTGATTCAACACAGAATTTTGCATCTGAAATTGGATCTAGTGATAGAGAAAATGGTACTATAATTATAGCAAAAAGACAAACCAGTGGAAAAGGTAGATTAAAAAGAAAATGGAGTTCACCTACTGGTGGAATTTGGATGTCAATAATTATACAGCCAAAATTTGATACTTCATTTGTTACACTTATTCCTATTGCCGCTTCGCTTGCACTATGTAAGGCGATAGAAAAAACATTTAACATTAAGCCTGAATTAAAATGGCCAAATGATGTTACACTAAATGGAAAAAAGCTTGCTGGTATACTACTTGATACATCATTAGAATCAAACAAAATTAGTAATCTTATCCTAGGTGTCGGTATTAATTTTAAAATTAATCCAAGTAAACTGAAAAAAACTCTAAGAAAAACACCAAATTTTTATGGTGTTACTACGCTTGTAGAAAAAAATGATCGACCAGTGGCATTAATACAACAATTCCTGTATGAATTAGAAAGTGTTTTACTAATAATAAATTCTGGAAACATTAGAAAAATCTTAACTGGTTGGACACAAAGATCTTCCACAATCGGTAAAAATATTTCCACAATCATAGATGGTGAAAAAATAGATGGTAAGGCAACAAGGTTAGATAGTGATGGAGCATTAATTATTACTACTAGGAAAAAAATTAGAAAATTATTTGCTGGAGATGTAATACACAAAAATTAATGGATATCTTTTAATTGAAACGTTCCTAAATTTGTGTAGACTGGTTAACGTGCACAAATATTTAGTTAAAAATTCTATTAAAATTTTTATGGTTTTTTCATTTATTCTGACATTACTTTTGAATACTGCTTCTGCCCAATTACCTGATGATGGTGCTGATATTAATAATAATATACAAATTGACAATATCACGGAGCTAACCAAAAAAGCAGAACAACACTTTTTGATCGGTGAATACAACAAATCAATTGAAATCTATGATCAAATACTTGAAAAATTGCCAACAGAAACTAAAATACTCCAAATGAAAGGCATAGCACTAAGTAATTTAAGACTGCAATCAACATTAGCAGCACAAGATAGAACCTATGTACAATATGATCCACTAAAATTAAATGAGCTATCCATGATGGAATTCTATAAAATACTACAAATTAATCCAAAAAATGTAATTGCGCTAAACGGTCTAGGATTAGGTTTTGGCAATTTTGCGGAATATAATGAGGCAAAAAAATATTTCAATGAGGCGCTAAAAATTGAACCAGATAATTTTGTATCCAAAAATTATCTTAATTACATAGAAAAAATAGAGAAAAAATACCCGGTGCAACAAACCGAAAAGCCTCCGTATCTTTTAAAACTTGAGGAAAATACAATACCGCATTGGATCAAAAGTAATGCAAGCTGGTGGGCTTCAGGTAAAATTAACGATACTGATTTTATATCCGGTATCGAGTACCTGATTAAAAATAAAATTATTAAAGTGGATTCACAAACTATCAATCAAGAATCTTCGGATACTATACCATCATGGATTAAAAATAATGCAAAATGGTGGGCATCTGGATTGATATCTGACGATGATTTTCTGAAAGGAATAAAATATCTTATTGAAAATAATATTATCATTGTTAATGATAATACAACTTCTGAATTTGTAATAAAAGAATCAGAAAGAGCAATGTGGAATTTTGAACGCTATTTAAAAGAAATTCAAATTGACGTAAAAAATGAAAAACGATACATAGAATATCCAAATCCTAGTGCAGAAGTGATCAAAAAATTTTGGAAAGATTACCACAAATGGAACCTTGAGCAATATTTGCTAATTAAGATGTTCGATTTTCCAGATAGGGAGGTTGTTTTAGTTGATGATGTATACTATATTAAATACAATGTATATGTTAACCAACAGCCATCTGGTCTTCCACTTGATCATGTTAGCACATTACAAAACTCGTTTGACTTCTGGCATGATGCAGAATTTACTGCCAGTGACGGAAAAAAAGCAATTGTAGAATTTCAAACTGTCAATACAAAGGGAGATGCAAATGTCTGGGTTACGTGGGTTGTTAGAAATCTTGGTGAAGGAATACTTGGTCATGCAACTCTTGGTAAAGGTGTAGTAGAGGTTGCACTTGGTGGCTATGGATGTGATGGAAGCTTTCAACTTTTTACTGTAAATACAGTAGAAGTAATTATGACGCATGAGCTTGGCCATTCAATTGGATTAGGACATGCTGATGACCCAGACAATATGATGTACTCAAGCATAGCAAAAGCAAACTACGCGTATTGTCTATTAACTTAAAAAAGTAAAAAAGATGCCGATAAAAAGTATCTAAAGATATTTGAAAATTAGCTTGTCCTAAACACAAATAACCATAATTCAATAGGAAATTTCATTTATATGATAATTCTGTATATAGTTATACATGGATACTACTCCAAATAAGCAACATTGTCCTTCATGCACCAAAACAAAAATGGTCTTAGATGAAAATACTGGTGAACTATTTTGCAGTTTCTGTGGTTATGTTTTAACTGAAAAAATCACAGAGGGTGGACCGGAATGGCGCTCATTTTCTCAAGATGGTGGTGATAGAAGTCGCGTTGGTGCTGGTACGTCAATCACAATGCATGATATGGGTCTTTCAACTATTATTGGTCAACAGAATAAGGATGCAACCGGTAAGCCGTTAGAGTCATCTATGAAAAAATCTATTGATAGACTTAGAACATGGGATAGCCGTTCGCAAGCTCACTCTTCAGCGGAAAGAAATCTTCGTCAAGCGCTTAGTGAAATGGATAAATTAAAAGACAAACTATCACTAACAGATACAGTAATTGAAAAGGCGGCATACATCTATAGAAAAGCAATTGAACGAAAGCTTGTCAAAGGTAGATCTATCCACGGTTTGGTAGCTGCTTGCATTTATGCTGCATGTAGAAACACAGAAACGCCAAGAACGTTAGATGACATAGCTGATGGAATTAATATTAGAAGAAAAGATGTTGCAAGATGTTACAGATTAATTTTTAGAGAACTTGACCTTAAAATACCAGTCGTAGATCCTGTAAAAGGTGTTGCTAGAATTGCAAGTATTGCTGGACTAGGTGAAAAGACAAAGCGAAAAGCAATTGAATTACTAAATAAAGCAAAAAAGATTGGAATTGTTGCGGGAAAGGATCCAATGGGAATTGCTGCAGCAGCACTATACCTTTCATGTATTTCATCAGGTGGAAACAAAACACAGAAAGAGATCTCAATTGCATCAGGTGTTACTGAAGTAACAATTAGAAATAGATGTGCTGGATTAAAAAAACTCCTAGACTAAAATATACATTCAGTATCTAAATTAATAATAAAATTATTATTGTAATTTAAAAATAGTTGATCTATTTTAATTCCGATAATACATTAGACTCTTTTCTACGTGTTATAAGAAATATCCCTAATGTAATGCCAGACTGATAAAATGCATAAATCAGTATCTGGAATGTTGTTGGTACAAAATCGGTAAATTTACCAAGTAATGCGACAATTAGAACTATACAACTTATAACAAAAATAAAGTAGCGCGGAATTTGATGTATATCAGCAAATTTTAGAAATATAATAAGGGTTATGGAGACAAATATACCAATTACCGCTGTTAGACCAGCGTTAATACCTAATAGATTAAGAATTAGAAATAATGCCTCATCAATTGTTTCAGGGATAGAAAATTCTGATACAGAAATTTTGGCCGGTTCAGCAAATTTTAGTATACTTGATACAGCATTGATCGCAAAAAGTATCAATAAAATAATTGAAGCCATTCTTGCATGTTTTTTGAGGCTTGGAAAACGGGAACGAATTCCTTTTCCCATAATTATGCCCTGCAATAAACCAATTCCAACCACTATTGCAAATGCAATAATAAAATTTTGTTCGGCTAATTCAAGTACATTCAAAGATTATTCCTCATCTATTAGAAATAAAAAATATACTTGTGATTAAATATTAAACAAATTAATCCTGGCCTTCAATACCCATTAAAGTTAGTGTTGAACGAATTTTGTCTATTTTTCTAATTTTCCAAGTAATTGTTTCACGTAATGTTTCAACTTGTTCAGACTCTACCTTGGCTAAAATATCATATGCACCAAATGTTCCATGAACTTCAGTTATACCATCAATAGTTTTTAGATTTTCTATAACCTTTTCTTCTGAACCTATCTCACAATTGATTAAGATGTATGCCTGTGCCATTAGTATGCTAAGCAATGCAAATATTTAACATGTATTGTTTTTCTGAAGATTTTTTACTAATGAACTAGTGAAATAACGTGAAAATGGAACCAGAAGGTTATGAATTATTAAAAATAGAAACAAAAATTACAGTGCTTGAAAAGGAACTAGCACTTTTGTCTGAAGATTTTAAAAATATCGAGATGCGAGATATGCGTATATTTGAAGATGAGAGTTTTAAAAAACTGCAAAATATGAATGTCTGCTGTATAAAGCTTCTTGAATCCTATAGAGAGTATGCTGCTAAGCTAAAAAAAAACAACATACTATGATCTTAAGCATTAAAAATTATCTCCAATCAGTTCTTTTCTTTTCACATTTAGGACATTTCAAACCATTTATTTTATCACCACAAATTTTACAATATGCAGAGAACCCAACAACATCATATTTTGATGTCTTCATGTATTTGTAAATCAAAATAATAATTATTAAAATTCCAATTGCAGCAGCGGCAATCCATAATAGCATTAATAATGTTATACAGCGTTAGGATTAAATCTATCTATTAGGTGAAAATTAAAAATAAAATTAATTAAACCACTTGAATATGAATATCATACCCAAAATTGTTAATATAATTATAAAATAAAACCATGGTAAATTCTTAGGCTTACCGGATGAAAAAATTGAGTCCTTTCCACTATCAGGTTTCATGATTAGTAGTGGAAAACTTGACCTCCTATCTGTTTCTTCCAGTCTGCACGTATACCAGGTTTACCCTTTAGCTTCTCAACATAATTAAATGCAGATAGTCCCGCATTAGACCCATCACCACATGCGACGATGATTTGTTTATATGGAATTGTAGTTGCATCGCCCGCAGCAAATATTGCAGGATGTGATGTCATACCACCAGATTCTATCTCGATCTCTCCTTTTGAATTTATCTTAACAAGATGCTTGACAAAATCAAGATTAATCTTTGAACCCATTTCAATGAAAAGACCGTCAACATCTAAGATTCTTTCAGTGCCAGAAGAATCAATAACCGTGACTTGTTGTAGAACAGTGTTTCCAGTGATTGATTTTACAGATGAAAGTGGAACAAGCTCTATGTTTTTATTATTTTCAATTGATGAAATAAGTTCCTTGTCACCACCAAGTTTGCTTCCCTTAAAAATAAGATACATTTTAGATGCCATACGTGATAGTAGTATGCCAGATTCTAACAGATATGTACCAACACCAATAGACGCCGTAGTTTTTCCCTGATAAAACGGTGCATCACATTTTGTGCAATAATGAATTCCCTTATTGTAATATTTTGATTCGTTTTCAAGCCCTAACATATTAGGGACTTTTCCCGGTGCTAAGACAATTGCTTTTGTAAAATATTCAGAGCGATTAGTTTTTACTTTGAAACCATCCTCTGTTTCATCAATTTTTTCAACAGTATCATAAACCATTTCACCCTTAAATGTAAAATATTGGGTTTCAAGAGTTTTCGCTAATATTGGACCGCTTGACATTATACTGCCAGGATAATTTTCTAACTTTGGAATAAGGTTCATCTGCCCACCTAAATCTTTTGAGATAATTAGACACGATACGTTTTGTCTTGCTATATAAATTCCAGCTGAAAGACCAGCAGGTCCTCCCCCAACTATTACAATTTCAAACTCTTGTTGCAACTTCTATTCTAAAATTGCGCCAGCTATACCAACAGTAACTAGTGAGGTTAGATTTGTAACTCCGTCTAAGTTATGTATGTCATTATCAATTGCATTTTTGACAGCGTTCATATCATCAGACTCCAAAATTATCATTATATCATAAATTCCATACATCGTTTTGACATTTTGTACAGTAGGTACTAATTTAGCCTTGTTCACAATGTCCTTTTGGTATTTAGAATCAACATTTAACAGAACATATGCCTGAATCCTATGTGATTTTTCATCCGCCATTAAATATTATTAAAACAATCTTGATAAAAGAGTTATTAAGATTATCACGAAAATATAAGAAATTAACTAGTCTGAAGATAATGATGAATCAGAAAAAATATTCACTATCTTAGTGGCTAGTTTTTCAATCTCAACGTTAGGTTCAGCAGAGATCAGTAAAATTTTTTCTGTGACCGGAAATGGAAATATGATTAAAATCACTTTATCCTTCCTCAATGAAATATAATTTAAAGCACCGAGTGAATTTGAAAAATCAGTGGTTTTCAGTGAAAGATCTACTACAATTTTGAAAAAATCGTGTAGTCTTTGTTCATCGCCTTCTAATGGTATAATACCTTCCTTGAACCCACCTGCAATTTTTTTACCATTATGATCAATTATAGCTGCAAATCTTATACCTGGTTCATTTTGAATCTCACGACAAGGCCCATCAAAAAGTTCAGTATTTTCAGAATAATTCATTATTATCGTATATTATCACAATATCAAGTTATTAAAAGACTGGGGGCAGAACTATTTGCTGTTTGGTACTAGGATGGGAGTTTTATTTTACATCCACCCTCGTGCAAATAGTATCCTACGCACACCCTCGCAGTCATAAATTAGAATTAATTATCATATATAATCTATTGATATTTGAATAAAATTTACTCATTAGTTTTAGTTTCCACTACAAATTAAAAAAATGAATCGTCATGTATAGTCTCTATGTACGTGGCCGTGCTGATGTGTTGGTCTATTAGTAATGGCATGCTCATCACTCGCCGAAGCTTGTGATCTACACATCCATCCTATCAACGCAGTCTTCTTCTG
>LUMJ01000599.1_pt1 | contig 15229 bp, 14 predicted proteins | sample 729631 | NCBI WGS metagenome assembly LUMJ01 (sample SAMN03860266, study PRJNA289734) | marine metagenome | biome: seawater column; feature: ocean; material: water; isolation source: Red Sea water column Station 22 - depth 500m | place: Saudi Arabia: Red Sea | collected 2011-10-15 | depth 500 m | reverse complement strand
GAATTATTTAATTTCATAACATTTATATTGGAGAAATATAATGTCAAAAAATAAATCTCTTGGAACAATCGAAAAGTTAATGGATGGTTATAATCCATATCGTGATCGTATCCAAGAAACGCGCGGTTTAGTTCAGAAATGGGAACCGACAGGATTGTTAGAAGGCATTGATGAAGACCAGAGAGTTCAAGGAATGGCAGTTCTACTTGAGAACCAAGCTCGTCAGTTAATTGATGAAGCAAGTTCAACAGGTACAGCAGCTAATTCTGAAGAGTGGTCTGGTGTTGCACTTCCCTTAGTTCGTAAGATCTTTGGTGAACTAGCAGCTCAGGAATTCGTTTCTGTTCAACCAATGAACCTTCCTTCAGGTCTTGTTTTCTATCTTGATTTCAAGTATGGTACAGCTCAAGCTGGCTTTAACGCAAATTCACACGTATTTGGTGTAACAACCGGTTCGGGTGATCCATCTGATGGTCTGTATGGTGCAGGTCAATTCGGATATTCAATTAATGATGCACAAACAGCTGCAACTGCACAACCAGCAACCGCTTATACCGGTTCTGCAACGTGGGCAGATGTTGATTTTGAACCTGATCTTTCAGCTTCAGCAGCATCTTCAACAGTCGGAACACAGTTGAAAACGTATGATATACCATTTTCACTAATGACTAACCCTGATAAAGAGGGTGTTCGTGCGTTCGAAATTTCTGGTTCAACTGCTTTCACAGCATACTATCCAGCTTATACTAAATGTATGACTGGTATTGGTGGCAGTGAAGTCGCACCTTCTGATGCAGCAGCAACTCATGTACGTTTTATCGTAAAAGAAGCTTCTGTGCCAGCCGGAGCAACATTTTCAGTTAGATATCATAAAGCACCGACTGATACAACACGAGGTGATTTTGAAGCATCTAGTGGTTTGACTTCAAACCCTGAAACTGATGTGGGAATACCTGAATTAGATATCGCAATGCGTTCAATCGCAATTGTTGCGAAAACACGTAAACTGAAAGCCGTTTGGACTCCTCATAGTGTTGACGCTGAAGCAGAACTTACTTCACTTTTGAGTGAGTATGTGTCAATGGAAATCGATCTTGAAATCCTTGATATGCTTCGTTTAAATGCACGTGCTAAGACAGAACGTTGGAGTGCTAGAGTTGGATATGAATATGATTCAGCTTCTACTACTTTCAAAGAGTCGTCTGGCGCATCTAATGCGTACACAAAAGGTGATTGGTTCCAGACTCTTGGAAACAAAATCCAAGGTGTAAGTAACGCAATTCATCAGAAAACACTACGCGGTGGTGCTAATTGGATAGTTGTTTCACCTGAAACAGCTACAGTCCTTGAATCTATTCCAGGATATACAACATCATCTGATGGTGATTCGACTAATAAAACCTATGCAATGGGTGTACAAAAAGCGGGTATGTTAAGTAACCGTTGGACTGTATATAAGAACCCATACCAGTTTGAGAATACAGTTCTCGTTGGTTTCAGAGGAAGTAACTTCCTAGAAACTGGTGCTGTGTATGCCCCTTATGTACCGTTAATAATGACACCTCTTGTCTATGATCCTAAGAACTTTACACCTCGTAAAGGTGTGATGACAAGATACGCGAAGAAAATCGTGCGTCCTGAATTCTATGGTAAAGTCATTATAGCTGATATTAACTATGCGTAATAATCAGTAATGATTAAATTGTATTAAGGTACAACTATAAAAAGGGAGATTTCGGTCTCCCTTTTTTTGTTTATTATATTTCTTTATATTTATTATTGACAAATAACATTTTTTAGGAGAAAAAAATGGCACAAGAACCAATTTGGGCTGGAAGTAGTTCATTTGCATCAGGAAATACTCCTTGGGGATTTTATGATACTGATAATGAATTTACATCTTCTGCAGATAAATTTGCAGATTGGTCAGCAAGACGCCTCGGTTATCCAATTATGGAAGTCGAATTACAATCAGGTTCATTTTATGCGTGTTTTGAAGAATCTATTACTGAATATTCAGCTCAAGTTAATCAATTTAATATAAAAGATAATTTATTAACATTACAAGGAAGAGCAACAGGTTCAAGTAATAGTTTGACACATAAAAGAGTTACACCTACAATGGGTCGTACAGTCTTTTTATCTAAGCAATATGGTACAGAAGCGGGAGTTGGTGGTAATGTTGATATAAAAAAAGGTTCAATTGCTATATCTAGTGGAAGTCAAGAATATGATTTAAATTCATTATTTGTTGATGGAAGTGGAAGTGGTTCAATTGAAGTTAGACGTGTATATTATGAAGGTACACCTGCAATGCAAAGATTTTTTGACCCATACGCAACAACTGGATATGGTACAATTAATATGATTGAGGGTTTTGGGTTTGGTAATTATTCACCTGCAGTATCTTTTACATTAATGCCACTTTTTGATGATTTATTAAGAGTACAAGCTATTGAAATGAATGATACCATACGAAAATCAGCGTATAGTTTTTCATTAGTAAATAACAAAGTAAGAATTTTTCCAGATCCAACTGAAAGTAGTACTTTATATTTTGATTATGTAAATACGTCAGATAGAGATAATCCATTATTTACAGAATATAGTGGTTCTCTTGGAGTAGTGTCAGATTATTCAAATATTCCATATGATAATATGCAATATAAATATATTAATGATGTAGGTAGACAATGGATACGAAAATATGGATTGGCTTTATGTAAAGAATTACTCGGAATGATTAGAAGTAAGTATGGTACTATTCCGATACCGAATGCTGAAACAACTTTAGATGGTGAAACATTAAGAAGTGAAGCGGCAACTGAAAAAGATACATTAATAACGGAGCTCAGAGAAATGTTAGAGCAAACAAGTAGGAAAGCTTTACTTGAAGCGGATAAAGATGAAGCAGAGTTCTTGCAGGAGAAGTTACAAAAAATCCCTTATCAAATTTACGTAGGATAATATAATGCCAAGTCGTTTTTTTCCTAAAAAAGATATTGATACTTTTGATAAGTTCAATAAGGAATTAGTTGGAGATATATATACTGGTAAAGATGGTATAGTATATCAACCAGTTATTATTTATAAAGTATCAGCATATGATACTGAAATAAATATGTATGGAGAAACTGCTGGTGGTAAAGTTTTTAAACCAGGTGTACAAGTCGGTTGTTTAATTACAGCTGATGAACAAACTACTACTACAGATGAGTTTGGTCCTGATTTACAACAAACGGGTATATTTTCTTTTGTAAGACAATCGTTAGTAGATATAAGTTTAGTTTTAGAACACGGTGATATACTAGATTGGAATAGTGGTTATTGGGAAATATCTTCTATAAATGAAAGTCAATTAGTGGGAGGTCAGTCTTCTAACATTCATTCAGTTATATGTAATGCTTTCTTAGTAAGAATGTCTCATTTAAATATTGAAAGAATACGGAGTGTTTAATGCCAACAACTAATAAACCTTTACCTAGAAAACAACGCGTTCTCAATAGAGGATATTTATATACAAGAAAAGATGACGATATAAAAAATCCATCAGTTACTTTGATGGATATAGATAGTGCTATAATGTTTTATTTTGAAAATGTTATAAAACCGTCAGTAGAAGAAAATGGTGAAAATATAAAAGTTCCTATAATGTATTCTTCACCTGAAAGATGGAAAGCTATTCAACGTGATGGTTTTATGCGAGATAAAAAAAGACAAGTTATTACACCAGTTATTACATATCGTAGAACATCTATTGAAAAAGATGATATGGTACCACAAGATAAGTTAGCCGCTAATGATCCTCATCTTTTTTATACATTCGAAAAGAAATTTTCAGATTTAAATCGTTATGATAACTTTTCAACTCAAATTGGATTGTTACCACAGAGAGAATATTATAATGTAGCATTTCCAGATTATGTAACACTATCATATGATTTTATTATTTGGACAACTTATATTGAACAAATGAATAAAATTGTAGAGAGAGTTGTATATTCAGATGGAGCGTATTGGGGAGATCCTGATAAATTAAGATTTAGAACACATATTGATAGTTTTACTGATGCAACAGAAGTTAGTGATGTTGAAAGGTTAGTTAGAACTAATTTTACAGTTACTTTAAGAGGTTATTTATTACCAGAAGGTAATTTTGAACACAGAGCTACAACTCAAAAATTTATATCACCTAAAAAAGTTATATTTGGAACTGAAACAGATGCTGTAGTAGATCAAAAAACTGGACTTCCAGGACAATTTTTAGAAGGCTTAGCAGATACTATAGGAGGTGTCGCATCACCAACATCTGCTGAATCTATAGGATTAACTTTAACTTTCCCTTTAGTTTTTTCACAAGGAACAGGTGTAACACTTTCAAATAATGGAGCTGAATTTGATGGCGGATCTCGTTTAGAACAATCAATATCAATAGGACAGGCAGTTGCAACTACAGACAATGTAACTTTTGCACAAGTATCAGCAAGTTCTCTAGTATTAGAAAGTACTACTTATGACGGTTCAAGTATTACTGGAGATATTAATATCACTGGTTCAGTTACTTCTACAGGTGATTTTACTGTAAATGGTAATGCTACTATAGGTGGTGTTTTAACAGCTCAAGAATTTCATACAGAGTTTGTATCAGCGTCTATAATATTTGCAAGTGGTTCGACACGATTTGGTGATACTACTGATGATACTCATCATTTTACTGGTAGTATGTTAATGACTGGTTCATTAGTATTAAATTCTAGTGCTACTATGACAGAAATATCAAACGATACTTCATTAGCAGATGGTAGCGCTACATCATTAGTTACAGAAAATGCAGTGAAAACTTATGTTGATGATCAGGTAGATGACCAACAAACATATTTAAGAAAACAATATTTTAAAACATCAGCTTCAATTACTGTACCAACAACCGCTAGTTTCACTGCTGTAACAGCTTCAGCGCCCAGTGGTATGACAGGTACAACTAAAAATGATTTTGTATTTTTCATAAATGGTCAATATATGGAACATGATGCGTTTACAATTGAACAAAGTGGTTCAAGTTTATTATTAAAAGTAGATAATAATTCTATAGGATATGATTTAGAAACAGATGATGAAATATTGGCACTTGGTAAATTTAATTCGTAGGAGATAAATTGTGGCTAATATTGTTTTAAAAGATCCAATAATTTTTTCCGCAGGTACTGGATTTGTAATAAATTTAGCTGGAACTGAACTATTTGCTAGACAAGGTAGAACAGTTACTTTTGGTATAGGACAAGCAGTTAGCACAACATCAGATGTAAAATTTAATAAACTTACAACTAATCCAGTTATTATAGATAATGGAACTTTACGGTTAGATAATAATATGATTTCTGGTTCTTTTACTCAAACAGGTAATTTTAAAGTTTCTAGTAATTTTACATATGAAGGAGATTTATCAGTAGGAGGTGATTTAACAACAGAAAAAATAGAAAGTGAATTAACTCAATCAGCTACAATATATGAAAGTGGAAGTTCATTATTTGGTGATACTATTACAGATAATCATTATGTAACTGGTAGTTTATTATCATCTGGTTCGTTAGTTTTAAATGCAAGTAATGGGATTAGGGAAGTGTCAAATGATACTTCACTTACTGATGGAAGTTCTACAGCATTTGTTACTGAAAATGCTGTAAAAAATTATATAGATGATAATACAAATGATTTTCAATCTTATTCTCGTAAAAGTTTTGCACATACTGGAAGTTTTGTAAGTGTCAGTACAGCAAGTTTTACAACTGTAACAGCATCAGCACCTACAGGACATACAGATACTACTGTAAATGATTTTATGTTTTTTCTTAACGGAATGATAATGGAAAATGATTCTTTAGGTATAGAACAAAGTGGTTCTACATTTTTATGAGAAAAAGACATTGGAAAGATAGAAAAAATAGAAAGTGTCCATCATGTAGTAAGATGCTAACTTACACGAGAAAAGATTCTTTTGATAGAGCAGTAGGAAATAATACAGTATGTAAGTCGTGCGCGCAGATGGATAGAAAACTTACATTAGAGACAATTGAAAAAATGAAACAACCTAAAACGGTTGAACATAAAAAGAAGATTTCTAAATCAATCACTAATTGGTGGGAAGATAGAAAAAAACAAGAGATAGAGTATGGCTTTATTAGACAGCAAACAGTTAAATCCTAGATTAACGGGTTCATTTATACTCTCGGGTTCAACTCAATCATTTATTAGTGATCAGGTTGTTATCGGGTCGTCATCTGGCTCCGCTGTTTCTCATCCATCAGCTTCGTTAACAGTTTTGATGGGTAAAAAAGCAGGAATGTTATTACCTTCTTCATCAGCTGATCCTTCAGGGTTAAGTACAACTGAAGAAGGAATGATGTATTTTAACACAACTGATGGGTTGTTAAAACTATTTGACGGTTCTGCCTGGATACCAGCTGGTGATATTAATACAAAAAATACTCATCTTACAATGTCTGCAGATATTAATGCTGATGGTTCTAATAGTACAATACTTTTTAGAATAGATGGTGAAACTGATTCTAGTGTAAAGTTAAGATTAAAATCTGATAATGTACATGAAATTACTGGAAGTGCTAATTTTTCTGGTTCAATTAGAGCTACAAGTGCCGCAACAAGTTCTACTACAGTATATGCTATTAATGTAGAGAATGGTTATCCAACATCTAATCCATGGCAAAAGAGTTTAGATGGAAGTTATTTTAATAATTTTGATAATACAACGCATGTATCTGAAATATTAAGGTTTATGTCAGGAGTATTAAGTCATTCCTTAGATGTAGCAGACGCATCACCTAATACTAAAAATTTTAATAGTGTAGATACGAATGAATCTAATTTAGGTAGTACTGAAAATGTAGATGGTTATTTACCACAAAGTTATGATAGTTCAAATAATACTATGAAATATTTAGTTACTAAAAATTGGGTGGCACAAGGCGCAACTATTTTTAGTGGTATTTCTGCATATCATGATAATGGACCAACTTATTATATAGATTTTGATTCTAATTCAGGTGGTACTGGAACAGTAAGTTCATCCGCAGATAGTGAACTATTTGGATTAGGAGGTTTAACAAGTGGTGGAGCTACACAATTTGATGTTAAGGTTGTCGCAACTCAATCTTTTAGTGATACTGGAAGTATAGCAAACCCATCATCTTCAAATACATATACAACTCAATCTTATAAAGATTTATCAGTAAGTTCATTTGGTACATCAAATGGAGTAACATTAGCAAAAATTAATACATCTCAACCTGCAGTTATACCCGCCGCTTATCAAGATGGTAAATTTGCAGATATAGGCGGTATTAGTCAAATGAGCGGTACTTTATCGAGAAAATATCACACATCAGAAGTAAGTTTTACAAGTGTTTCATCGAGTGGATATTATAATTTTCATGGGTTAAGTGTAGGGATAAAAACAGGTTCACAAGCAGATTATGTGTATAAATCTGGAACTACAACAAATAATTTTTGGGCACCCATCGATCAAATAAGTTCAGATATAGGAACAAATAGTTTAACTATATCACAAGTAACTCAAAGTTATTTAACAGCAACAAGTAGAAGTTTAAGTGGTGTACCGTATTTAAGTGGTTCAACTTATCATATTAGTGCTTCAGTACGTGGGTTATTTAGACCAATGTATGTTGCGTCAACAACTATAGTTGATGACAGTATAGGTTCCGTCGGTGTTGGTTCAGTTGCTGCATCATCTGGAGTAGATGGTGTAAGTACAAGTGGAGGAACGATACAAACAGCAAACGCAGTATACGCTTCAGATAGTGGTTCAGTTAGAGCGGCAGGTGTAGTTCCAACATTGAATGATGTTGTAAAATTTAATGCAATATATACTTTAAGTGGAACTACTGGAGAAAATATAAGTCAAACAGGGGTAAGTGATTCATCATATACTGTTATTGTTAGAGGTAGAAATAGAAGTAATTCTCGTTCTAATTTACAAACATTAACATTTTTATATCATACAGGTAGTTCTTTTGCACAACCTGGTTCAAGTGGTTCAATGGCAGTTTATCAAAGATTTCAAGGATATGATGGTGGAGCGTTGACAGGAACAAGTGAAGCGTTTACTGGAGAAAGTTATAGAATAAAATTAAATAATAGTGTATTAGCTTTTAATGGAGATGCATTTACTACTACATATAATGTTGCACGAGATGCGGCAAATCGTGTTATAGGTGAAAATGATTTACAAGTAAAACCAGGATATTTAGTAAATCCGAGTGGGAGTTATAGTTATTGGTTTCCAAATAATTATGGAAGTGGGTCATATAAATATTATGTTAGAAGATTTCAAACAAGTGGAACAAAAACATCAATGACTGTTGATGTTGGAGCAACATTAGTAAACTGGGACGCGTCAACAGCTAATTCTGTAGCGACTGCATTACTATTTAAAAGTTCCGCAAGCGGTAGTGGCGCAAATAGTGCGTTATCAACGGCGAGGATATATGATCCTTCAGAATTGACAAGTAATTCAATTTCAAGTAGTATAGCTAGAGATAATTTTAAAAATCCATTTGCAGACTCGTTAGATTTGTATGGTAATACAGGTGGAAGTAAAAGTAGTACAGAATATACAGTTCCAATAAGAAATGCAGATGGAATGTATTTAGATAGTAATGATAATGAGTTGTATGTGATACTTAGATATAAAGGGAACCCAACTCCTGTAACTTCAATTACATTAACTTTTAGTTAGGATATATAATGGGATTTATAGATAAAACAAAAAAAGCGATTAGATTATTAGTATCAAGACGATATACTCATAATACATTGACGGACGCTCAAGAAGCATTTACAAGTGTATTGGATATAAATGCGTCTGAAATTTACGCGGATCAAAATTTAATTCCTTCAGCTTCTTTACCGTTTAGTGGTAGTTCTCAAAAAGGGTCAACTTATTCAACAGGAGGTAATTCTGTATTGAAATATTGGTATAGACAAAAATTAACAAAGTCAAATGTTAATAATGAAGTTTGGTTTTTCTTAAATCCAACAGGAAGTGATGATGGAGTTGGTGCGCAATTAATTAATACCAATCAACAAACAAATTTTATTTCACCAAAATATTCTGCAGCTTCATTAGCAACTTCTACAGCGGAAGATACTACACCTGGATATTTAGCGGCTTTATTTTTATCATCAACTGTTAGTTCAAGTGCACAAACAAGCTCTTTGAGTTCAGACGATATAGTTTCTACAAATAATTACGCATTTGATTATAAAACAGGAGTAGTACAATTTAGTAGTAGCGCATATGATCCAACTGATTCTCAATATGTTTTTATGACAGTTAATCAATATGTAGGAACAACTTTAGACACCAAACTCGGTACAACCACAACATTTAGTAAAACTGGATCTTATTTTTCAAGTGATGATAATTTAAAAATAACTGGCTCATTAGATATTTCAGGTTCATTAACTATTATGGGACAAACTCTCATGGATAGTTTAGCTAGTGGGTCTGATACTTTGATTGTAAGTGGTGCAATGAGGATAGCACAACAGACAGCGAATAGCACTATAGCTAGTGCTTCTATTACTATTGGGGGTCTTGGAACATTCGCGACACCAAATGCTGCAGGAATTATTGATTTAGGTGATGGGTTTAACTAAAATGTATAATTTATATATTTATATAAGAGATAATATATCTATGGGAGATAATTAATGGCTCAAATTATTAGATTAAGAAGAGGAACTTTAGCAGAGTTAAATAGTGTAACTTTGCAGAATGGTGAACTTGGTGTAGTAACAGGTTCTGTAGTAATTGGTGATGCATCAATAAAAAGTGTAATCGTAGTAGGTAATACAGATGGTACAAATAGATTACCACTCGCTAGATTAGCCCAGGGAAGTGGATCAGCCACTTTAGCTGGAAAAACTGGCGGTGCTAATTGGAATGATATGATATATTATGATACTAATGATTATAAACTTCAAACTTTACACGCAACCAACGGTGTAACAACTTTAAATTTATCGGGTAATATTTCAGCAACTGAAATTACTGGTAATATATCTGGGTCTCTCAGTTCAACTGGTTCATTTGGATATCTTAATGTAGAAGGTGATGGAGTTATAAAGGGAAATTTAACATTTGGAGACGCAGATACAGATTCTATAGCAATATCTGCAGATATTACTTCTAATTTAATACCAAATGCTAGTGATACATATAATTTAGGTAGTAATACTCAAAGATGGAATGATTTATATTTAAGTGGTAGTATTTCAGCAAGTGGTGGTCCAGTAGATATTGATAGCGCTACTACAGTAGCGATTGATAGTACTACTACAACAGCGATTAATGCGACCACAACTTTAACAGCCAAAGGCGCAACTGGAGCATCATTTGGTGATGATACAGGAACTTGGGAATTTGATGGTGATGGAGCTTTATCTGAAACAGGAATGACAACTGTTTCTATAACACCATCAAGTACACTTGATTTAGATGCAGGCGGAGCAATTACTATTGATGGTAGTTCAATTACTTTAGGCGGAGATTCAGATACAGCATTTGATATAGATACTTCTACTCTTGATATTGATGCAAGTGATGAAATTACAATTGATGCAGGGTCTTCAAGTGGAATATCCCTTGACGCTTCCGCGGCTTCTAATTTTAGTACTTCAGCAGGAGCTCTTACATTAGCAGGTCAATCACTTGATGTTGACGCTACGAGTGGAGCATTTAATATTGCTGCAACCGCCGCTTCCACTATGACAACTTCAGGCGGGGCTTTAACATTAGATGGTAAAACTGGAGTAGATATAAAAGAAGATGGTACTTCTGTTATTACCATTGATACAAATCAAGATACATTATTTGCCGCAACTGGTGGTTCAACAAGTGATCCTGATGTAGAATTTGATGGTTATACAAGATTTGATGGAGTAACAGAAGTCGCTGATAGTACAGATTCTACTTCAGTAACAACAGGCGCTTTAATAATTGATGGTGGTGTAGGTATAGCTAAGAGTTTAGTTGTAGGTGGGAATGTAACGGCTCAAGAATTTCATACAGAGTTTGTATCTGCGTCTATAGTTTACGATAGTGGTTCAACGAAGTTTGGTGATACTATTGATGATGTTCATAGTTTTAGTGGTTCAATAAATCTAAGTGGTTCATTCAATCACAATGATGGAAACATGACGATTACTGATACTTTAACTGCTACAAACATCGGAGCGTTTACATCCACTGGAGCAATAGATTTTGATAGTCAGAATATGACAAATGTAGATATTGACAGTGGTACTATTGATGGAACTACAATCGGTGCAGCATCAGCTACTACAATTAAAGGTACAACTATAGATGCTACTACTGATTTTACAATAGATGGACTGGTATTAACTGCAGATACGATTACGAATGACGCAGGTTTAAGTATAGTAGTATCGTCTGGAGATCTTACACTTAATCCTGCAGGAAATAATGTTTTACCGGGCGGAGATAGTGAAGATGATTTAGGAGTTTCAGGTACAGCTTGGAGAGCTCTATATGTAGATTCAATAGAGATGAATGGTCAGGGTGCTATAGCCGGGACAACACATATAACAGCAAGTGGAAATATCTCTGCAAGTAATTTATTCTTAGGTGGAGGTGGTAAAGTTGATTTTGCCGGTGGCGGAATTACATTAACTGAAACTTCAGATGTATTAGTACAGGCAGGTGGAAATTTAAGAGTTCCAAGATTAGAAATAGACGGCGCAAATGATTATGTTGATGTAGATACAGATTTAAAAATAGTAGCAGCGGCTGATATTACATTAGACCCTGGCGGTAACAATGTTAAACCTGGTAGTGATAGTGCGGACGATTTAGGTGTTAGTGGTACAGCTTGGAGAGCTCTTTATGTAGATTCTATTAAAATGAACGGTCAAGGTTCTATTGATGGAGCTACTCATATAACAGGTAGTGGTAATTTAAAAATATCTGGTAATGTGAGTGGTTCTATGAGTACAACAGGTTCTTTTAGTGATTTGAAAGCGGCCGGAGCAGGAGCCACAGTAGCCGCAAGTTCAGCGAGTTTAGTATCGTTTAGAAATAGTGCTAATTCACAATTTGGATACTTAGCTACAGCAGATACACAAGCAACAACTGTTGGAGTCGTTGCATATAATACAAGTGGGAATTTAACTGTTAGTTCAGTAATTGATGGTGGTTCGTTCTAACGAACAAAGATTTTTTAGGGTATATACCCTGTAACATAGTAACAATAGATATTGTTGGAGATGAAGCCATATGGCACAAATAGTAAAGCTAAAAAGAAGTACGGTAGCTGGGAAGTTGCCTACAACAGCAAATTTAGAACTCGGTGAAATAGCTGTCAATACTAATGACGGTAAAATTTACTTTGAAAGAAGCGGAAGCGCAGTTACAGTTCAATCTATTCTTACGACTAATACAATAACACCTATAACAGGTTCATTAAATTTAAGTGGCAGTAATTATGTTATTGCTGTTACAGGTAGTATAAATACAGCTGGAAGTGGTAGAGTTTTTGAACAAGGAAATTCTGTTATGGATCACGGAACAGCTATGGCAATAGTTTTCGGAGGATAATTTATGGCTAATACATTTAAAAATGCAGCAACAGGTTCGAATACAGCATTAACCCCAATTTATACTTGTCCATCAAGTACATCTGGTGTAGTTCACGCAATCTATATTAGTAATGTAGATGGTACAAATGATGCTACTGTAAATATAGCAATAAGTGGAAGTGCTTATTTTGATGATAGAAGATACTTACTTAAAACAGTAGATATTCCAGCAGACTCAACGGTAGTGATTGAGAAACCAATTAATTTGGGAGCCGGAGATATATTAGAGACCCAAGCTTCTGCGAATGATGATATTGACGTATTTGTAAGTATATTAGAAATAACATAAGGTAAATTTAATGGGTGATTCACTCTCAAGAATAGGTATAAATCATCTCAATCATAAACTCAAAGTAAAAAAGGGTGGGATTGAAGTTACTAGTGGAAACGTAAGTGGTTCTGTAGCATCAACTGGTAGTTTTGGAAAACTATTAGGTGAAGGTAGTTCAATTAGTAATATAGTAGTTAAACCTTGGTCAGCAACTGGTTCATTTTATGGCGCAACTAGTGATATACAAATTACAGGTTCATTAAGTGTATCAGGTAATATAACTGGTTCGTTTAGTGGATTAGCAGTAGGTCAAAAATATTTACACGCACAAACAAGTGCAAATACAACTTGGACTATTTCTCATAACTTTGACTATCAGTATGTAAATGTAGATGTATATGATGGAGATGATCAAATTGTTATACCAACAAGTATTACAGCTACTGATAGTAATACATTAACTCTTACATTTGGTTCTGCTGTTAGTGGAAATGCTATTATATCTACTGGTGGACAAGCTATTACTGAAAGAGGAAAAAATGTAGTATTTAATCAGTCATCAGCTGCTACAAATTGGAAAGTAACTCATAGTGTAGGTGAACAATATCCAGCGGTTACAGTTTATGATGATACTGATAGTGTAATTATACCACAACAAATTAAAGCATCTGATGGTAGTAAAATGGAAATTATATTTGCACAACCCGTATCAGGTAATGCAAATATAAGTGTTGGAGGTGGAGTGCCAAGTGGAGCAATAACTTCATCGGCTCAAATAGCAAGTAATATTAGTGGTAGTTTTACTGACGCATCAAGTTCATTATCATTACGAGTTGCTAGACTTGAAACAAGTGGTTCAATTACATATTCAAGTGCCAGTTTTTCAACACGAACAACTACTCTTGAATCATCCGCAAGTATTTTAGCAGGGACCGGAAATATTCAGGGAGTAGGTACAACTAATTCACCAACATTTGCTAGTGTAACCGCAACTGGAAATATAACTGCACAAGAATTTCACATGGAATTTGTGAGCGCTTCAATACTACACACAAGTGGTTCAACTAAATTTGGTGATACTCAAGATGATATTCATCAAATGACTGGTAGTTTACAACAAACCGGTTCATTTACAACAACAGGTGATATAACTGTAACCGGAGATATAACAGGAACTGGAAATATATCAAGTTCAATATCATCAACTGGTTCATTTGGAGCAGTAAATGCCACAGGAATGTCAGTTTCTAATTTAGTTGATGTATCTTCTTCATTTAGTACAAGAGTAAGTAATTTAAAAAGTGATAGTGGCTCATTTAGTACAAGAGTAAGCAATTTAAAAAGTGATAGTGGTTCTTTCTCATCACGAGTTACAACAAATGAAGGTAAGGCAACCAAAGGATTTACAATAGCTATGTCAGTAGCTTTGTAGTAATGTTAATATTTATTAATAAATAAGGATATAAAAAATGGCACAAGATTTCGAGTCAACATTTCAATCAGATATAATGAGTGGTAGTTTTACTACATTATTAACTTCAGATAGTGATGATGCTGTTATAGGTTTACGTTTTGCTAACAAACATTCAGGTAGTGTAACTGTTGATGCTAAAATAGTAAGTGCTTCAGTATCGTATCATATAATTAAAGAAGCACCAGTTCCAACTGGAGGTTCATTAGAATTGATAGATGGTGGTAGTAAAGTAGTAATTCAAAGTGGATCTACACTTTCTGCGAGAACGTCAAAAACGGGTTCTGTAGATACTGTAGTTTCATACATAGATACAATAAGCGAGTAAGATTATGGGATATATTGGAAGTGATCCAGTAAGAAATGATTCAGTTAGTACTGCACAGCTTGCAGATGATGCTGTTACTAACCCTAAAATAGTAGATGATATTGCTTTTAGTAATGTAACAGCTAGTAATAATGTTAGTGCAAGTGGTACTATACAAGCAACTTCTTTTCAAGGCGTATTTGAAGGAGCATTAAGTTCTTCAGCTCAAATCAAAACTAATATTAGTGGTAGTTTTACTGATGCTTCAAGTTCATTTAGTACAAGAATCACAGATAATAACGCAACGGGAAGCATCCTAGCTGGTTCTGGTAATATTCAAGGATTAGGAACAACTAATTCACCAACTTTCGTAAATGTTACAGCAACAGGAACGATGACAGCTCAAGAATTTCACACAGAGTTTGTTAGTGCATCAATAGTTTACAGAAGTGGTTCAACGAAGTTTGGTGATACTATAGACGAT
>LUMJ01000288.1_pt1 | contig 15241 bp, 18 predicted proteins | sample 729631 | NCBI WGS metagenome assembly LUMJ01 (sample SAMN03860266, study PRJNA289734) | marine metagenome | biome: seawater column; feature: ocean; material: water; isolation source: Red Sea water column Station 22 - depth 500m | place: Saudi Arabia: Red Sea | collected 2011-10-15 | depth 500 m | reverse complement strand
ACAGCTTCAGGATAAGCTTTGTGTTCTTTTGCTAATATTCTCTTTGACAAGGTTTCTTCAGTATCGTCATTTTTGATTTTTACCGTTTTCTGAATAATAATTGGTCCCGTATCTACACCTTCATCCACAAAATGAACAGTGCAACCTGAATGATTAGCACCTGATTCAATCGCTTGTTTTTGCGCATCTAGTCCTGGAAATGCAGGCAAAATGGAAGGATGAATGTTTAGTATTCGATTTTTAAATTTTTTAATGAACTCTGGACTTAATATTCTCATGAACCCAGCAAGACAAATCAGAGAATTTTTTGGTGTAATACCATGTTTCCTTAGTACATGTATAATTTTGTAGTCATATTCTGTTCTACTTCCCTGAAATTCTTTACTCTCTACAACTTCTGTCTGTACACCGAGTTTTTTTGCAATCTTTAATCCCTTTGCTGTTGATTTATTGGAGATAACTATTGTTGGTTTAATTGGAATGTTTTGTTTTTTAACTGCCTCAAGAATTGATTTCATGTTGCTCCCTCTTCCAGAGATTAAAATTGCGAGTTTAAGCAACATTCAGTTTAGTTTTGCTCATAAAATAAAGCTATAGATTACCATGGCTTATCGTTGACTAATTTTGGATTACCATCTATAATTTCAAATCCCATAATATTCAGCGTTTCTTTTGCAGTTGGAGAGTTTCTATCCAAGATTTGCCTCGCAAGATCAATACGTGATTTCATATCCATATTCTGACCAATTTTGTATTTTCCTTTCAATGATTCAGGAACAATTTTGATAACTTCAACTTCCTTTAGAACTTCCATTTCAGGTTTAATCTGTTTATATCCTCCTTCGGGTTGGTATTTTTTCATTAATCCATTTAGCGCAGTAGTTTTTTCTTCCCTGTCTGAAACAATACTACCATTACCCTTTTTCACTAGGCTGATGTATAATGTGTCAGCTAAAGAAGCATCAGTGGGATCTGAAAAATACGATGGTAAAAATTCTAAGTTTTTATCAACTTCAAACCCTACTTTTTTATTTCGTCTAATATTATCAAGTTTTTCACCTCTTATGTGAGAATGCATGTAAATTACATCATTGATAAACACAAAATTCATTGGAATGATTTGGGGATATCCATTCTCATCGATACTTGATACTCTACCAGTTTGTTGAGAGCTTAAAAATTCTATAATTTTTTCTTTTGATTTTATTTCTAATTTTCCAAGTAATTGCATTGCATTTTACTTATTTTGTTCCTTAAAATAAGGGATAACATGAGTGGCAAATTTATCGATCGAACCAAAGTAGTTTTTGCCCCAAAACCTGATTACAAAGTGATTTACGCCCGCCTTGATAAACCTCTCAAATATTGGAATTATATCATCAGGTGTACCAACACCAGTTGATGACCTTGCAACAGCATCTGGGATTTTTGTTGCAGCTTCACGCATTTTCACAATCCAATCTTGATTTGACATGGAATATTCCGTAAAGTATTTCACAAAATCAAATCCTTCGATATCTTTAAGCTCATGCACTCTAAGTACTTCAGGCTTAAACAGACTGACTTTTACAGCTTCCTTCATCCTAGCCCAAGATTCTTCAGCATCCTCGGAAAAGTAAACATCAATATCTAATGCCATTTGAAAATTATCTTTTTCTTCTTGTGTCCTATCGTTTTCATTCATAGATACTTCTATTTGCTTTTTATGATCCTCAAATAATTCTGGGGTATATCCTATTGGTAACCAACCATCTCCATATTTTCCCGTAAGAGATAACGTTCTCTTTCCACCAGAGGCCATGTATGTTGGTGGATGCGGCTTTCTTATTGGTGGAGCCTGAAGGCAAGCAGATTCTAATTTGTAATATTTACCTTCAAAATCTACAGTGTTATCTGGTGATGAACCATACAATTTTTTGATTACTTGAATTTGTTCTTCCCATTTAGAAACCGGTTTCTCAAACGGTATACAAAATTCTTTTAGGTTTTGAGCTTCACCTGCACCAATTCCCAAAATGGCTCGTCCCTTTGAAACTCTGTCTAGTGTGATTGCAGCCAATGCAATATTTGATGGATGCCTTCTGATTGCATCAGTAACACAAGTTCCTAATTCAACATGGTTAGTAACAGCTGCAATTGATGATAACATGACCCAAGGGTCAAGTACTACTGCTTTTTTCCATTGTGGAACATTTGTGTGGTCCATATAGAATATAGAGTCATAGCCAGTACGGTCAGCCAGCATACAAGCGGTTAAAATTTGATCCTCAGAATAACCTGCTCTAGCAACATTTAATCCATTTTGTATTCCAAATTTCAACATATTATATTTCCACTTGTAAAATTCTTAAATTTCAATCTTAATAAGTTTCACAAAAATGAGTTATACCTAATTCAAGTTATTGAGTTTATGACTCAAAGATTACCATCATTTATGTCATTAAGGCACTTGATGACATCTTCTTTAGAAATTGGAATGGGATTTGGGTTAAGATGTCCTTTATCTGTCATTACAACGTCAGCTGCTTCATCAACTGGTGCTTTTAATTGAAGTTTATCAAAGCCCAGTTTATCAATAGCCTCTTTGAATTTTTCATAGAAAATTGATTTGTTGTGTTTGTGTGCAATAGTGGTACATGAAGATAATGAATAACCATGAGGAACACCCTCATTAGAAAATACGTATGATAATGCATGTCCTAATGTCGTAGAACAATTTCCAAAACCCATACCAGAAATCATAGAACCGTATGGATAATTTTCAGGCTTGTCATTCATGATTGCATCATGTAACACATCAAACGCCTGTTTGCATAATGTTCTTGTAAGATCATTTCCAAGTTTACTATCATATCCTTCTGTTGCCTGCGCGCAAGCGTCACACACAGAATTTTTAATAATTTGTTCTGGTGTTCCGTCCATAAAATATGAATCAACTATAGCACGATCAGCAAGGAATCTTTCTTCAGGACCAAGAAGTTTTTTCTTACCATCAAATTTTAGAACACAATAAGTTGTCATCTCAGCTCCAGTACCAAAAGTTGTAGGAATTAAAATTTTTTCCACACCAAATTCTGCTGAAGCATATTTTACAACATCCATAGAACTTCCACCACCAAGACCAATTAACGCTGATGGATTTTTTCCTTTGTATTCGGATATAACAGCATTAACATCATTAATAGATGGTTCTGGTTTAACCTTATCAAACAACATGTAATCTTGTATACCCATTCGGTCTAACCACTTGCCAGATAGTTCAGGTGGTGCAGTAGTTACGACTAAAGCATTTTTTGGATATTCTGCTTCAGAAAGTGCATCTTTGCCAAATTGAATTACTTTTGGGATTCTAACTGTATGCATAATTTATTGAAAATTTGATTATTATTATATCTTACAAATCTGTATAAACTTAATAATTTCTTCACGATAAACTTGCAAAATGCCTATTCAAAATTTTAAATCTTTGGCTGTGAGTAAAGCAAAAAAAAATGCATTGAAAATATTAGAGGCTGGATTAGCTGCAGCAGAACCAAAGAATTTTTTGAAATTTTTTATCAACAAAAATGAAATTCGTATAGGAAAAAATCGTATAATTTTATCAAATTATGAAAAAATTTTCGTGGTTTCATATGGAAAGGCTGCAGATTCAATGGCAAAATTTGTCTCTGAAATAGTTAATGTTTCATATGGCATGGTTGTAATTCCAAACTACACCAAATCATGTTTAACTAATAAAAATTTTAAAATATTTTATTCTGGTCATCCTGTACCAAATAAAGAAAGTGTAAGAGCTGGAAAGGCTGTATTAAAATTTGTTAATAACTGTTCAAATAAGGATATTGTCATTTTTTTAATATCCGGCGGTGGTTCATCCCTGCTTTCTATTCCTGACGAAATTACTCTATATGACAAAAAACGTGTCACTAAACTTCTATTACATTGTGGTGCTACAATCAACGAATTTAATTGTGTAAGGAAACATCTCTCACAAATTAAGGGTGGTAAACTTGTTCAAAAAATCAACTGCGACGGTTGTGCACTGATAATGTCAGATGTCGTCGATAACGACATATCAGTGATCTCATCAGGATGTACTTCTAATGATAAGACGACTCCATCTGATGCTCTAAAAATCATAAGAAAATATTCACTAGAAGCAAAATTTCCAAAAGAAGTAATTTCCCATCTAAAAAAGAATGCGCAACGTAAAACAATAATTCAAAAAAATCTACGAATAAAAAATGAAATTATAGCAACTAACCGGAATTGTTTAGATGCCATGGTTTCTAAATCACGGGTTTTAGGGTTCAAGACTATACTTAGTCCTGTAATTCAACATGATATTGTAATTTCTGCAAAAAAACTTGTGAAAATGATTCCAAAGAGTAAAAGATCATGCGTTATCTTTGGTGGTGAACCAACAGTTAATCTAAAGGGGGAAGGAAAAGGTGGGCGTAATCAGGAATTGGTTCTGCAAATCTTAAAATTAATTCATAAATCTAATTGCGGTTTAATAATTTCCTCTATTGGAACAGATGGAATAGATGGTAATACAAAATATGCTGGTGCTTTAGTAGAAAATAATTCGTTTAAGCAGGAAGACATTATTTATTATTTGAACAATAATAACTCTAATTTATTTTTCAAAAAATATGATGGATTAATAAAAACTGGTTACACACATACTAATTTAATGGATTTTGGTTTGATTTTAAAATATTAGTCATACCCAAGATACTTTGTCTTTTTTCCAAACAATTTTTCCATCAATGTATGTATGATCCTTTTCCTCAAATACAGTGTGCCATTTTCCATTATGCGGAAAAACTTTGTTTAGTTCTTTGACTTTCTTGTTTGTAGGAGCTTTGTTCATCAAAGCACCCCATTTCATATTTGGAATCTTTGGTAATACCTCATTGATGTCTTTCATGGATTTGAATGGCAGATTCTTATTTAAAAACCATTACAGTTTTTTCATTTACTTCGATCTTAATTCCATTTAGCTGAAATTTTAAACAAAATCCCTGGAGTCTCTAGAAACAGACGTTTTATTCTTACCAGAAAGATGTTCAGCAGCTATATTTTTTGCCGGATCCATCAAATGGTATTCCAATTTTAAATTTCTATGACCAACTAACTGATTAATAAAGTAAATTTTGTCATCAATTATTTGGTCTAATGTTTTACGTTGTTGTATTAAAATCTCATACATTTCTTTTGAATCACACATGACATGTACCTTATCAAAATCTTTTATGATAAAAACACCAAGACCCCAATAAATCCCCACATGAAGTGCAACAAATTTTGATTCTTCATTGCTTTTAATATCTAATTTTCCACCTGAAATATACGCAGGAGGATGTTCTCTGATTTGGTTTATTATTGATTTTCCAGTTTTTATTGACCAGGAGTACTCTTCCAAATTACCATCAAAAAATAGTTTATGCTCCATCTGTCAATCAAAAGGGTGTTTTTTGTCTATATATTTTGAATTTATTACTTAATGATCAACATTGAAAGAATTTTCTATGTTAGAATCTCATACATTTTTTACTAACATGGTAGATGAACTTGTAGAATTCTCTGAACATGATCCAGAGTTATCAGATGGTATTAAATGGCTTGACGGTCAGGCACAAAAAAAAGGACTGTCATTTTATGACATGGTTTTTGAAATCTTATACAAGCATGATGTTAATTCAAAAGCAAAGGATTGGCTTAATTCTAGAAGTTAACATTTATTTTATTTTTTTACTCTTTTTTCTATAGGAATGTAATCAATACCTTGTGGTCCGGCATATTTTCCGACATAAACAGCCTTTGGTCTATATAACATTGGTTTTGGTGCAGCTTCTGCAAATTTTTCCTCAATTACATGTGCTGCCCAACCAGCAGCCCTTGACATAGCAAAAACTGGTGTATTAAGATCCATTGGAATGCCTAGCATATAATAAACTGAAGCGCTATAAAGATCTACATTTGGGAAAATTTCAACTCCCTTAGTTTTTTTCATCATATCAGATGTAGCCTGTTCCACCTTGTTTGTTATATTATACCATGGCTGTCCGGTTTTTTCCGATAGACGTTTTGATAATTCCTTAAGAACCTGCGATCTTGGATCTACAGTTTTGTATACAGCATGTCCCATTCCCATAACTCTTTCGTTTTTGTCGAATTTTTCTTTGATATATGATTCAGCGTTGTTCTCATTCTCGATTTCAAGAAGCATTCTCATTACTTCATAATTAGCACCTCCATGAAGTTCTCCACTTAATGCACCAACTGCAGCGCTGGCAGCAGAATACATGTGTGCACGAGTTGATGCAACTTCCCTAGCAGCAAATGTTGATGCATTGAGAGTATGTTCTGCATGCAAAATTAGGCAAACGTCAAATATTTTTTCTATTTCTGGTTCTGGTCTGTCGCCAGTTAACATATATAAAAAATTAGCCGCATGGTTAAGATCTGAATCTGGGTGTATGATTTCCTGATTGTTACGAATTCTTTGCCAACTAGTAATAATTGTAGGGATCTTAGCTATTAGGTTTATAGCCCTTTCATAACTTGCATCTTTGTTTGAAAACTCTTCATCATAGTAACCACCAAAAGCTGCAACAAATGCTTGTAAAGCATCCATTGGATCCGCATCCTTTCTCCAGTTACCCATATTAATCTGCATTTGTTTTGGAATAGTTCTCGCCTTGGATAGCTTAACCCTAAAATCATCATACTCATCTTTAGTTGGCAATTCATCATGTAATAGAAGATAGCAAGTTTCTTCATAATTGGAGTTTTTAGTTAAATCCAAAATATCAAAGCCACGATAAATTAGCTTACCTTTTTGCCCATCAATAAATGAGATTCTTGTGTCAGCAACTTCAATATTTCTCAGTCCAATGTTTTTTGTATCCATAACTCACTTACGAAAATTACGTTTTTAAATTTTCAACTCAAACTACGTTTCGAAAGTTTAGTATTTTGGCTAATCTGTTAATTCACGAAATTATAACACGATTTTTAGCTAAATTGACATGTCACAAGAAGAGCGTAAATTAATGCAAATTATGGATAAAATCATTATTGAAGGCAATCCAAAAAAATTAGCAGAGATACAGCAAATCGACATAAAAACTCAGCTTGACTGTATTTGGCTTTATGACATTTGTACTCCAATCGAGCAGGTATCTGAAAGACCTAATGTAAAAATAAACAAATTAAAAAAAAACAAAAATAAGCATTCTTAATTTAAATGTGGGTTGATCGCACGTATCGCCTATGCCAGTTAAATTAATTAAAAAACCAACACAGAAAAAAACATTGGGAAATACTAAGAAGTTAGCAAGAACGAAAACTATTTGCGTATCACATAAGGAAGATGCAGATGGTATTTCTTCTGCAGCATTAATTAAACAAGTGTTTGGTGGAGATTGCATTCTTGTAGACTATCCTGGAATGATGGACGCATTAGAATTATTACGTGATGATCAATACTTAAAAAAATTATTTATTTGTGATCTGGGATTGAATAAACAAAATACGGATCCTTTTGTATCACTACTTGATGAATTAATTAAAAAACGTATTTCTGTAACATATATAGATCATCATGATCTTGATTCAAAGATTATTGCCAAACTTAAAAAAATAAAAGTAAAAATGATCCATGATACAACTGAATGTACTGCGGTTCTTGTATATGATACATTTAGGAAAAAATTACCGGAACATTCTTCATTCATTGCTACATGTGCAGCAATAACTGATTACATGGAAGAGAGACCTAAGGCTACAAAACTTTTACAAATGTATGATAGACAGTTTGCATTAATCAGTGGCACTGTTTTAACTTATAACATAGTAGGACATCAAAAAGATCCTGATTATCTTTTATATTTGGTTGATGAGTTAAGTGAATCAAAATATCCTCATGAAATTCCAAACGCATTTGAATTTGCTCAAATTCAAGTTGGAAAACTAGCTGAGATGATTTCAAAAGTCAAAAAATCGATGAAAATTTTAAAAAATTTAGCTCATATGGAAATGGTTGATTCTGGAGCTAGTGGCGCTGTAAACTTTGTACTTGGGCTTTCAGGAAAGCATGTTGGTGTTGCATATAAGGAAAGAATTGATCATGGAACATATGCTGTTTCAGTAAGAGGTTCTCGTTCATGCAATGTACACCTTGGCAGATTAGTATCTTCTTTATCCGCTGAACTTGGAGGTTCTGGTGGTGGACATGATAAAGCATGCGGGGCTGTAATCCCAAAGAACAAAATTAAAAAATTTGTTTCGAAATTGAATTCACAGTTAGGAAGCAGTTAAACCTAAAACTTGTGACTGAAACCAAACAAGTGTAAAAAATTTAACTATATCTTTTACAGATATTTACTCTTTAGACTGCCTTTGTATAATTCAAAGTATATTGTTAAGGTAATTTAGATGAATATGGCACCACAAGAATTAGAAAAAAGCGCTAGTCAATTTGCTACAGACGCAATAAAATATGATTCTCAAGGAGCACGTGGAATGGCTGTTACACATTATCAAAAGGCAATTGATTCATTACTAAAATTAATGCATCTTTATCCTGATAGTAAACTAAACAAAATATACACAGAACGAATGAAATCATATAAGACTAGAATCGAGTCACTGCAAACTACTGGAAGCGATATTGAACCAGCAGTTGATCCTACAGCATCACCACAGACACAGCAAGAAAATCTATCCAAGAGAACACAAGATAATTTTAATGATATGGTAATGAGAGAAAAACCAGATGTAAAATGGATTGATGTAGTTGGTGTTGATGATGCAAAAAATGCTTTGCGTGAATCAATAGTTTATCCAACGAAAAGAAGTGATCTTTTTCCATTGGGTTGGCCAAGAGGAATTTTATTGTATGGTCCACCAGGTTGTGGTAAGACCATTCTAGCTGCTGCAACGGCAAATGAGTTGGATGGTTATTTCATCAATGTCGATGGTTCATCTATGATGAGTAAGTGGTTAGGTGAAGCAGAAAAAAATGTTTCAAGATTATTTAAAATGGCACATAGTTATGCAGAAAGAGAGGGTAAACCTGTTATTTTATTTATTGATGAACTTGATTCTCTTTTAGGCGAACGAACAAATGAAATCGGTGGTGAAGTAAGATCCAGAAATCAATTTTTAACAGAAATGGATGGAATCAACGGTAAGGGGAAAGATGCCAAATTGTATGTCATTGGTGCAACTAATAAGCCTTGGAGTCTTGATCATCCATTTTTACGTAGATTTCAAAAAAGAATTTATGTTTCTTTGCCATCTGTTGAAGCTAGAGAAAAACTTTTTTCCCTTTATACAAGTCAGCTAAAACTTGATAGCAGAGTACGTCTTCATACATTAGCATCAATTTTTGATGGATACAGTGCAAGTGATATCAAGGACATATGTCAGGCCGTTCAGCTTAAAGTTGTCAATGAAATGTTTCATTCATCTCAATACAAGGAACCAATAGATGGGGAGACACCATCTCAACCAGGTGATATAGGAATGAAGGACTTTAGGGAAACTATGGCCAGACGAAAACCAAGTGTGTCTATGGATATGATCAGAGCTTACTACAAATGGAGTGAACAGTTTAAGGCATTATAACCATAAGGCTACAAAAATTCTATTAAAAATTAATTAAATTATATTAGATAGTAGTGATTCGTTACCTATTATTGTACCATCAAGTGTCAGAATTTTAGCCTCTAACACTTCTCTTCTATCTAATATGGGCGAAATTGATTTTTTATAGAATTTTTTATGGGCTGTGTAAAAATGCTTGTTAAATGTGGGCATAATTATTATTTCTAATTTCCCAGTTTTTGAAGGAAAAATTTTTTCTTTATTGCATTTCATTGTAACCCAAACTCTTTCACCATTGATAATAGATTTCTCCTGGAAAAAAACAGGATGAACGTGTCCCATTATGATTTTATTCACTCCTGAAAAATTTTCTGATGGCATTGTATGACCATGAGTTAGCAGTATATCCTCTACGATCAATCCCATTGGAGTAGCAAGCGAAATCCCTTTTGGAACTAATTTTTCGATATTGGAATCATGATTACCTGGTATTATTGTCACGTTGATCTGTTTTTTGATTTTTTCTAAAAAAATTGGCACATTATTCCATTCTGTTTTCGTTATGGATTTTATTCCAGATTTTATATCACCAAGAAGAATTAATGAATCAGGTTTTGTTTTAACCAGAATTTTTTCAACTTCTTTTATTGATTCGTTTATTGTTGTATTTTTACCTAAAAAGATATTATTTTGTGATAAATTATCTTCAAATCCAATATGCAAATCTGTTATAACTAAATTTTTTTCCTTACCTTCAATTATGAGAGCTGGATAACTGTTAACTATTTTGGTTAGAACCACCAAAAATATAATTATCTAATTTAATTAAATTCTTGTGGATCTGTTAGAAGAAATAGAATCGAATTTTAAAAAAACTAAAAAGTTAAGTTCATTCCTATCTGAAAAACGTATCAAACTACATGTTTTTGAACCCAGTGATAGAAAGATTTGGTCAGTAGTGGGAACTGAAAAAGAATATTGGTTAGATCCGGATTTAGATTTTTGTTCATGTCCAGGATATTATTTTAACAACGAATGTTATCATTTGGAGTGGTTTCCAATGGCTATGATTGAAAACAAAATCGAAATAATTACATTCTCAGATCACGAATATGAAGATTTTATCGCAGGTTTACTTTCTGATTTATAGTAAATGGTTAATTATTAATTTTAGCAGTTTTTTACACAAACAAATCCTCTTTCTTGATAATCTTGAAGACCATATCTATCCGGAATAATACCAACACTGTATTTCATTTGATCATCATATGGAATATCAAATTGTGTTGTAACTGTAACAGAATTATTTGGTTCAAGATCTATTAATGATAATTCACCTTCACCATATCCAATGAACACTGCATCATATTTTGTATTATTAGAGTCATAAAGATGAAACTGACCTCCTGTAATTCTTACCGTTTCAGTACCAATATTATGAGCAATAATCTGAATTTGAAAATAAATTCCATCAGGCGTTTCGCTTGATGAAATACCCTTCGCTATCAAGTTTTTTTCAAATTCAAGATATTCACTTTTTTTTTCTAGTATTTCATAATTTGAAACAAATTGTACATCAAATTTTATATCGCCAACTTGTACATGTTCTCCTGATTCTGAAGTTACATCAATAGTCATGTTATCTATAAATAAAAACATTGAAACACTAACTGAGCCTATTACTAACCCAAGTAGAAGTAGCGCGCCGAATCTTATCATTACTGTACACCAAATAATTTCGCATTAATTTATGTATTCTAAACTTTGATTATTTTTGATTTTACCAAATACTCAATCCCCTTGATAAATTCACTATCTGATATTAGTCCTTTTGACCACCATCCAGCATTATTTTTAATCCATGCTGGAATACCATGTGATGGTTCATCACCGGTTTGTACTTTTTCAATTTTAATTATTCCCTTTTGAATCATGTATTCTATTCCTTTTACAAAATCAGAATCATCTATTTGATCTTCAGCCCACCAATCAGCATTATTTTTGATCCAGCCTGGTATAGAAGTTTCTTTAGTCTGAACATTTTTTTCATCTAGTGTATTTGAAGCATCGAAGATCTGTACATGATAAACCGGACTATCTGCAACGAAGATTTTATTATCTGAAATTGCTATACCATGCGGTCGCTCAAATTCACCATTCGTCACATTAGAGTTAAGCATGGTTACAAAATTTCCATTAATATCAAAAATCTGAACACGATTATTTCCTAAATCTGTAACAAAAATTTTTTCCTTCCAAACCACAATATCATGTGGATATTTTAATTCTCCATTATCACTACCTTCAGATCCAAAATTAAACAAAAAATTACCGTCAAGGTCAAAAACCTGAACTCTGTTTTCAAATGGTTCAACTATGAAAATTTTATCATTGTATATATCAAATTTATATGGCTTTTTCAGTTCACCATCTTCTTTACCTTCAGAGCCAAATTTGGAAATAAAATTTCCATTAATATCAAATATCTGAATGCGGTGGTTATCAGAATCTACAACATATATTTGATTTTTGTAAAGTTTTATGTCCTGTGGGCAATCAAATTGTCCATCTAATTTACCCTTAGAACCGAACATGAACAAAAAATTACCATTAATGTCAAAAACTTGAATACGATAGTTAGAAGAGTCAGCTACAAAAATTTTATTTGCTGATACATCAACTCCTTTTGGTTTTTGAAATTGACCATCTTTAGCTCCTTGCGAACCAAATTCCGTAACTAGATTACTGGCTCTATCATATATTATTCCAGGCGACGAATATTGGTATCCTTTTATTTTATTATCGCCAGGGACAACTACGAAAATTTGTCCCTCTGATGCTGCTATAGTATAAGGAAAAAATATATCTGTACTTGATTCTTTTTTCATACCGCCACCACCACCACCGCCACCCCAACCAAAGGCAGATTGAGATGGTGAGATAATTAGTGACAGCATCAAAACACTTACGATAATAATGAATAATGGTCTTTTCAAGATCTCAAATTATATGTTATTAGTATGATAATATAATTTGTTGGTGAAAATCTCATGAAAGCGGCGGTAGTAAAAAGTAATTCTATAATTGAAGTAAAAACTGTGGAAAAACCATCTCTAGGTGCATATGATATTCTTGTTAAGATGCAAGCATGTGGTATATGTGGTTCAGATGTTGAAAAAGTATTTGGAAAATATGGTCAGCCTTCTATGAGACTGGGGCATGAACCTGCTGGAATAATAACTCAAGTGGGTTCAAAAGTATCAAATTTCAATATTGGTGATCGTGTGTTTACTCATCATCATGTTGCATGTTATTCAGATGATTGTCATGAGTGTAAACATGGAAATGAAACCATGTGTAAAAAATATTATACTTCAAATCTTGAACCATGTGGTTTAGCTGATGAATATCTAGTTAGAGAGTGGAACATAAACCATGGAGGTGTGCTCAAGATTCCTGATAATATGTCATTTGAAGAGGCAGCTATGATTGAACCACTTGCATGCTGTATTAGAGCTTGGAACAAGTTCGAATATCAAAAAGGTGATTCTGTGGCTATACTAGGCGTCGGTCCAACTGGAATTATGCATGCTATGCTTGCCAAGTTTTTTGAGTTCCGGAAAGTGTTTTGTTTAGACTTGAATGATTTTCGCTTAGGTTTTGCAAAAAAATTTGAAACGATAACAATTCGCTCTGATAATCCTGATGCATTATCAAAAATAAAATCTGAAACAGATAACCAAGGTGTTGATGTTGTTATTGTGGCTACTGGTAGTTTGAAGGCATTACAAGATGCTGTTAATTTTGTTAGAAAGGGTGGCATAATTGTCATGTTTGGTGTACCAAGTAAGGGGGCAATGATTGATCTTGATATGAGTGTTATTTACTCAAAGGAGATTACTATTGTTACCACTTATGCAGCATCAGATTTTGATACTAAGGATGCACTTGAGAAAATATCACAGAAAAAAATTAATGTTAAAGAATTAATCACTCACAAATATCAATTAGATGAATGCCAGAAAGCCTTTGAACATGCAAGAACAGGCGAGAATGCTATGAAAATCATCATAAATAATTAAGAAAGGCTTATGAAAGGTAGATTGTTTATTGTCAAATCGAAGTAAAAATGGATTGGGGTTTACAAAATAGAATTGCCCAGATTATCAAACCTACTGATAATCGAGCATTAATGTTAGCAGTTGATCACGGGTATTTTCTTGGTCCAACAGAAAAACTGGAGGTGCCCAGAAAAGCAATATCACCATTACTCAAACATTGTGATTCATTGATGTTAACAAGGGGCGTGCAAAGAACTTCTGTTAATCCAAAATTTCCAACCCCGATTGTTTTGCGGGTATCTGGTGGTTCTAGTATTATAGGTGCTGATTTATCAAATGAAGAAATTACTGTTAGTATTAAGGATGCTATACGACTTAATGCTTGTGCATTAGCTATGTCCATTTTTGTTGGCTCTAAATATGAAAAACAAACAATTGTAAATCTTGGAAAACTAGTCAGTGAAGCCGAGGAATTTGGCATTCCAGTTTTAGCTGTTACAGCTGTCGGTAAAGAAATAGGGCAAAAGGATGCACGCTATCTGTCTCTTGCATGTAGAATTGCTGCTGAGCAGGGAGCGCATATTGTGAAAACGTATTATTGCAAAAATTTTGAAAAAGTTGTAGAGTCTTGCCCGGTACCAATTATTATCGCTGGTGGTAAAAAAATACCAGAACGTGATGCACTTGAATTAGCATACAATTCGATTAAAAGTGGTGCTGTAGGTGTTGATATGGGACGAAACATCTGGCAATCTGATAATCCTGTACCTATGATCCGTGCAGTTAGAGCTATAGTACATGGTAATTCCAATGTTAATGATGCGTTTACATTATATCAGAAACTTTGCAAAGAAAAACCTGTTAAAAACTCACTAGTGAAACAAAAAATTAAAAATATTCAACCTAAAAAACAAAACAATATTCAACCTAAAAAACAAAACAATATTCAACCTAAAAAACAAAATAGATAATTAAATTATTATTTAATTTTTGATAAATGGTAGTGTATTATTTTCCAATTTTTTCTTTTTAATAAAACAAATGTTGCTCGTCCATGAATTATAATATGTTCACCGGTAAATGCTTTATTATCGACTAACATGCCCTTTTGCATCAGCCCACATGTAAGAATAGCTGTATTTTCCAATATGGTAACTTTGATATTTTTTATTTCATATGCATAATCTGAAATACTCGCAAACCGTAATTCTTCAAGTGTTAAAGTTGTTGAATAATCTTTTAAATCGTATGGTGGCACATCACTAAAACTAGAAAATATAGAATCATTTAACTGAATATCTCTCAATACAGAGAAATTTTTTGTTTTACCTACATCAAAAAAACTTTCAATAACCTTGATAACTTCTTTTTCTGTCAAAATATGTTAAATATTGTTCAAAAAAGAATGTTTATTAGTGGATCTATCGGTTGTTAGTTACTAATGGAAAAAATCAGTTCAATTAGCATTGTAAGTATTTTGTTGCTAGTTGACCTGGAGCTGTAAATTTACAGCCAAATTTTTAACACGATTAAAATTATGGTGTAGATGATGAATGAGAAAA
>LUMJ01000287.1_pt1 | contig 15245 bp, 9 predicted proteins | sample 729631 | NCBI WGS metagenome assembly LUMJ01 (sample SAMN03860266, study PRJNA289734) | marine metagenome | biome: seawater column; feature: ocean; material: water; isolation source: Red Sea water column Station 22 - depth 500m | place: Saudi Arabia: Red Sea | collected 2011-10-15 | depth 500 m | reverse complement strand
ATTATTAAAAGTGTTATTGCATTAAATAAAATTAAAAGTGGATTCTTGGAATGAACTGGTAATTTAAAAATCTTTACTTTTTGTTTTTTTACATACTTAAGTAATTCGCCTCCGCTTGTAACAATAAAAGATTTGCAGTTCTGCTCTGACAAATAATGAGCTAAATCGTAACAGCCCGTTTCCGCCCCTCCAAAACCTAATCTAGGTATTACCTGTAAAACTTTGATTTTTTTATTCATTACTTTAAAATATCATACGATAAATGAATTACAAAAGATCTAAATTTTTTACAACCTTAAACAAAAGAAAAATAAAATATTTATTCTTAAATAAAAAAAGCCAAATTACCTTAGTTTTCTTCCACGGCTTTATGTCTAACATGATGGGAGCAAAACCTATGGCAATTCAAAAGTTTTGCAGAAAACAAAAATTAAACTTTTTGAAATTTGAATATTCTGGTCACGGAAAATCTTCAGGAAAATTTATTGATGGTACCATATCTCAGTGGACCAATGAAGCTAAACAGTTAATTAATAAATTTAAAAAAAATAAGAAATTAATATTTATTGGATCAAGCATGGGCAGTTGGATAGGATTGAATTTAATTTCTTATTTTAAAATGAATTTAGTAGGTTTTGTAGGGATTGCATCAGCACCCGATTTTACAGACGAACTTATGTGGAAAAAATTTCCAAGAGATATAAAAAATGAAATTATTAAAAAGGGAATTTTTGAATTAAAAAATGAGTACGGAGATTACATCATAACAAAAAAACTGATTAAAGATGGAAGAAAAAATAAAGTTTTAAAAAAAATTAAAAAATTTAAAATACCTATAACGCTCCTTCATGGAAATAAAGATCGTATGGTACCTATTAAATATTCAATAAAAACATTGCGCCTTTTCAAATCAAAATATAAAAAATTATTTATAATTAAAAATGGGGATCATAGTTTATCTAGAAAAAGTGATTTAAAAAAAATATGCAAAGAGTTAGGTAATATGATTTTTGATCATATCTAAACCTTCTTTAAAAGTTGGATATTTAAGATCATACCTAAAAAAGTTTTTCATTTTTTTGTTACTTACTTTTTTTGAATTTTTATAAAAATCTTTAAGCATTGTACTTTTAATATCATTTAACTTTACCTTTTCAGGTATGTTCATTTTCACTAAATTTGCAGCGTATTGAGCAATCTCTTCATTTGAGCAAGGATAATTATCGGAAATATTAAAAATTTGTCCAGGGCTAAATTTTTTTAAAGAAAGAGTAAGAATTTTAGCAATATCCTCCACATGTATTCTTGAAAAAAAATGATTGTCTTTTTCAACTATTTTAAGTGTTCCCGTCTTAAGTCTTTCAATTACATTGTTTTCGATGGAATAAATTCCGGATAAACGAAATATTTGAACGGGTAATTTGAAATTTTTGTAATATTTTAACCAATTATTCTCGGCTTTTAATCTTGCAACTCCTCTATCTGAGGTAGGTTCTGGATTTGTTTCTTCATCAACCCACTTTCCTTTTTTATCTCCATAAACACTTGTAGCTGACAAGTAAGTAAGCCAATTAAATTTATTTTTTTTAAAAATTGTATCAAATACTTTTAAAACAATATCCTTTTGATTTTTAGGTGGAACAGAAATTAATAATTTATCTGATAAATTAAGATCATTTAATAAATCTTTATCAAATTTATTATCGACAAAATAATATGATTTATATGTCAAACCATTAATCTCTTCTTGTTTGGTCTGTGTTGTATTAGTTGTAATTAAATCAAAATTAAAATTGTTTTCGATTAAATTTTTAACAAAATATTTCGCAACTTGACCAAAGCCAAAACAAAATAATCTAAAATTTTTTTTCATTTAATTTTAAATAGCTTTTGAAATATTTGTTTTTAACGACAAAGGATTTGATAATTTGTTGAGCATCTCTTTTGAACAAACCTGTTTGAAATTTTTTTCTTCATTTTTAAAATTTTCTAATATTTTTTTTGCTATTTTAGATTGTGTTTCTCGAAAATGGTGGTTAATCAAATTTTTCAAATAACTTTTCCAATATTCAGTTTCTGGTGCCTGCCAAATTACAGAGTTAGGATTTACATAATTTTCAAATTCATGATTTTGATCGTAAACAAATGCAATACCACCTGTCATGCCGGCTGCAAAATTATCACCAACTTTACCCAAAATAACAACATTACCGCCTGTCATATATTCGCAACCATTTGAATCACAGCCTTCAATTACTGCATCCGCCCCTGAATTTCTCACAGCAAATCTTTCTCCAGATTGTCCTGCCGCAAAAAGTTTCCCAGAAGTAGCTCCATACAGTACAGTATTGCCGATAATGGTATTTTCATCACTAACTAAATTGCTTTCTATGGGAGATTTAACAACAATTGTTGCACCAGAAAGCCCTTTCCCAACATAGTCATTTGCATCTCCGGTGACATTTAGTTTTAAACCTTTTATACCGAATGCCCCAAGTGATTGACCTGCTGACCCTGATAAATTAATTTCGATAGTATCTTCTTTGATGCTCTTTTTTCCGAATTGTTTAAAAATGTAATGTGAAAGTCGAGTCCCTACGGCTCTATGAACATTTTTAATTTTGTAATTTGATCTAACTTTATTTTTATCATTAATAGAATTTTTTATATCTTCATAAATTTTTTCATCCAAAGTAGAAGGAACTACATTTATTAAATTCGACGTACAATATCTTTTATTTTTCCCAGGATCTGCTTGAACTAATAACGGATTAAGATCTAAATCATCTAAATTAGATGTGCCTATACTAACTTGTTTTAAAAGGTCAGTTCTTCCTATAATTTCATTCAAATTTTTAAACCCTAACTCCGCTAAAATTTCTCTAACTTCCTTAGCAATAAAGGTAAATAAATTAACAACTTTTTCAGGTGTTCCAGTGAATTTTTTTCTTAGATGTAAGTCTTGAGTACAAATACCTACTGGACAAGTATTAGAATGACATTGACGTACCATAATACAACCCATTGCTACCAAAGAAGCGGTGCCAATTCCAAACTCTTCCGCACCCATCATAGCCGCTATTACTACATCTCTGCCAGTTTTTATACCTCCATCAGTTCTTAAAGTTATTTTATGTCTGAGGCCGTTTAAGGTTAAAATTTGGTTTACTTCTGTAAGTCCCATTTCCCAAGGAATTCCGACGTGTTTTATACTTGTTTGTGGACTGGCGCCTGTACCACCTGAATGTCCTGAAATTAAAATTACATCAGCTTTTGCTTTAGCAACACCAGCGGCAATCGTTCCAACACCAGTTGATGCTACTAACTTGACGCCCACTCTAGCTCTAGGATTAGTTTGTTTAAGATCATAAATAAGCTGAGCCAAATCTTCTATAGAATAAATATCATGATGGGGAGGAGGTGATATTAAAGTAACTCCTGGTGTCGAATATCTTAATTGTGCAATTTCTTTTGAAACCTTAAACCCAGGTAATTGACCTCCTTCTCCAGGCTTAGCTCCTTGAGCAATTTTAATTTCAATTTCATTACAATTGTTTAAATACTCAACAGTTACCCCAAATCTTGCCGAAGCTATTTGTTTTACTCTTGAATTAGCGCTGTCACCATTTTTCATTTTAACAAATCTTTTTGGATCTTCTCCTCCCTCTCCACTACAAGAAGCGGCACCAATCCTATTCATTGCAATTGCCAAAGTTTCGTGAGCTTCTGCTGACAAAGCTCCATGGGACATACTTCCACTTCCAAATCTTTTTCTTAAGCTATCTGCCGATTCAATCTCATTAATGTTAATTCGCTTCCTTAAATTTTTAAAAGCTAAAAGATCTCTTAAATTGATTGTAGGTAAATTATAAATACCCTGAGCGTATTTTTTATAAGTTTCATATGAATTTGTATCTACTGCATGTTGTAACATATGAATCAATTGACCTTGGTATTGGTGACTTTCACCATTTTTTCTATATTTGTAGATACCACCAATTGGAAGAATTGATACATTTCTTAGAAAAGCTTTTTTGTGCAGTTCTTTTATCTTTTTTTCAATTCCAAAAATACCGATGCCCGATATTCGAGATATTATTCCGGGAAAATATTCAGCCACAATTGCTCTACTTAGTCCAACAGTTTCAAAATTACATCCTCCTCTATAAGCACTCAAAACAGAAATACCCATTTTAGACATAATTTTTAACAAACCATTGTCTACAGATTTAATGTACCGTTGAACACAATCTTCATAACTATACTTCCCAAATAGTTTTTTTTCATATCTTTGATAGATTGAATCGAGAGCCAAATAAGGGTTAATAGTTGTTGCGCCAACCCCTAATAAAACTGCAAAAGAATGTGTGTCAAGAACTTCTCCTGTTTGAATATTAATCGAAACGAAACCTCTTATACCTAAATTAATTAGTTTTGAATTTATTGCTCCAAATGCAAGTATCATTGGTATGGCTACTTTTTTTTCAGAAATTGTTTTGTCACTCAAAATTAAATGTTTGCACCCTTTGCGAACTGCAGTCTCAGCTTCAGAGCATAATTGGTCTAATCTTTTTTTTAGACTACTCTGAACGTCAAATGTGCAATCTAAAACTTTATGACTATTTTTAAAAAAAACTGCAAATTTTTCAAATTGAGAGTTAAACAAAATTGGACTATCCAGAACATAAATATTGTCTTTGGCTAAATTTTTAAAATTAAGAATATTTCCGAGGTTTCCAAAACGAGTTTTCAAACTCATCACTTCATTTTCTCTTAGTGAATCAATTGGGGGGTTTGTAACTTGACTAAAATTTTGTCTGAAAAAATGTGATAGAGGTCTGTATCTGTCTGATAATACCGCTGCAGGTGTATCATCACCCATAGAACCCACAGCTTCTTTTTCTTCTTCCACCATCGGATGTAAAATAAGCTCCAGATCTTCAATATTCATCCCAGCTAAATATTGTCTGCGTCTTAATTCGTCTCCAGAATAAACAAATTTTTCTTTTAAAATAATAAATTTTTTATCAAGATCTATAATTTGTTTATTATACTTTCTGTAATCTTTTGAGATATAATCTTTAATACTTTTACTATTAAAAAATTTTCCTTGATCTAAATTAACCGCAATAATTTGTCCAGGTCCAAGCCTTCCTCTAGAAACTATTTTATTGTTTGGAATCGGTATCATACCAGTTTCAGAGCCTGCAAATAAAAGTTTATCCGTAGATATCGTATAACGCAAAGGACGAAGTCCATTTCTATCTGTGGCTGCAATAACCCATTTTCCATCTGTCGCAGCAATAGCTGCGGGTCCGTCCCAAGGTTCAATTGTACTATTCAAAAAATTAAATAAATGCTGATGAGCTTTTGAAATTGTTTTTCTTCTTTTTGACCAAGCATCTGGAATAAGCATAAGTTTTACTAGTGGTATCGACTTTCCTGACCTAACTAGTAATTCGAATACATTATCGAGAGCCGCTGAGTCTGAATTGCCAGGCGTAATTACCGGTTTCAATGATTCGATATCATTAAAAAATTCACTTTTCATATCCTGTTCATGAATTTTCATCCAATTGATATTTCCTTTAAGAGTATTAATTTCACCATTATGAGCTAATGTTTTAAATGGTTGAGCCAAGTCCCAGCTTGGAAAAGTATTGGTTGAATATCTTTGATGAAAAATTGCAAATCTTGAAACAAATCGTTTATCCATTAAATCTGGATAAAATTCAGATAATCCTTCAGCCAAAAACATTCCTTTGTAAATAACTGAGCGTGAACTAAAAGAACAAATATAAAAATCTTTTAGTTGTAATATGTTGGTTTGTTTTTCAATTTTTTTCCTAACAATAAATAAATCCCTTTCGAGTTCCTCTCCTATTAAATTGCGGTTGTTTGATTTAAAGATTATTTGTGTAATCTCTGGCCGGTTACTTTCGGCTTTAATTCCAAGTACGCTAGTATTAATTGGAACTTGTCTCCATCTATAAATATAATAATTTTTGTTTAAAAGCTCTGTTTCAATCAGTGTTTTGCATTTTTCCTGAGAACTATAATCATTACGCGGCAAAAAAATCATTCCAACACAAATTGTTCCACCATCATATTGACGACCATAGTTTTCAATTTTCTCTTTAAAAAAATCTGTTGGAATTTCAATATGAATCCCAGCTCCATCTCCTGTTTTGCCATCAGCATCTACTGCTCCACGATGCCAAACCGCTTTTAATGCTTCTATGCCAAATTCAACTATTTTTCTTGATTTTTTTCCTTCTGTTGAAGCCACAAGACCAACGCCACAGGCATCATGTTCAAGACTTGGGTAGTATGCATTAGCCTCGGTTAGTTTTTTTAAATTTTTTTTATAAAGATTTATAGTCATGCCGCTTTTTCATTTTTACTTCGTTTGTGCTCTAAATATTTTCTAATTGATACTGTCGCATCTCTTCCATCCCTAATCGCCCAAACAACTAAAGATGCTCCTCTGACTATATCACCTGCTCCAAAAACACCGGGAATATTAGTTTCCATAGTCTTTAAATTAATCTTTATAGTTCCCCATTTAGAAATAAATAAATCAGGAGATTCAAATAATCTTGGTAAATCTTCTGGATCGAAACCTAAAGCTTTAATTACCATGTCCACTTTCATTTCAAATTCAGAACTTAAGATAGGTTCAGGTTTTTTTCTTCCAGATGAATCCGCCTTACCAAGTTTCATTCTCTCAACTAGCATTGAAGAAACTTGTGATGTACCAATAAATTTTTTTGGATTTGATAGCCAAATAAACTCAACTCCCTCTTCTTCTGCATTATATACTTCTCGTGCAGAGCCAGGCATATTTTCTCTATCTCTTCTATACAAACACTTTACTGATTTTGCATTTTGTCTTACTGCTGTTCTTACACAATCCATTCCGGTATCACCTCCACCAATGACAATAATATCTTTATTTTTAGCATTGAGTATACCATTATCAAAATTTTCTACTCTATCCCCCAAACCTTTTCGATTGGACGCCATTAAAAATTCCATGGCTGGAAAAATATTTTTTAAATTGGAACCTGGTATTTCAATTTCTCGAGGTTTATATACACCCGTTGCTATAAGTATAGCATCATGTTTTTTTTTTAATTCAACAAGAGATATATCTTTTCCAACCTCAAAATTTTGTTTAAAAGTTATTCCGCTCTCTTTTAAAAGATTTGTTCTTCTTTCAACGGCAAACTTTTCTAATTTAAAGTTTGGTATTCCGTAAATTAAAAGTCCACCTGGTCGATCGTATCGATCGTATATAGTTATTTTGTATCCCGATTTTCTGAGTTCTTCCGCGCAAGCTAATCCTGCTGGTCCTGCGCCAATGATACCGACGGACTGGTCTATTTCTTTCAAAACTTTTATTGGCTTAATCCATCCTTTTTCCCAAGCCGTATCTGTAATATATTTTTCAACTGAACCGATTGTAACGGTTCCATGTCCCGCTCTTTCAATTACACAATTGCCTTCACACAAACGATCTTGTGGACAAATGCTTCCACAAATCTCGGGCATATTATTTGTGCTGTGTGCTAATTCATGAGCTTCTTGAAGTCTACCTTCAGCAGTTAACTTTAACCAATCAGGAATATTGTTATGTAATGGGCAATGGACTTGACAAAAAGGAACACCACACTGTGAACATCTGCTGGATTGCTCTTTAGCCTTATCATGGACAAACCGATTATAGATTTCTTTAAAGTCTTCAGTTCTTATTTTGCTAGTTCTTTTGATTGGCATTTGCATACCAATTTTTACGAACTTAAGCATTTTTTCTGGCATAATTTTTCTTTATAATTAATGTTTTTATATCAATATAAACAAGGCTAAAAGCACTTTTAGGACAGCAAAACTGACTTATTATTTAAAAAACCCAATAAATTAGTGATTTATTTTGCATATCTGCTATGCAATAATGCTGTTTTATGCTGTCCTCAATAGAAATTTTAATCTTAGCGTTAATTCAAGGCATTTCCGAGTACTTGCCTGTTAGTTCTGCCGCTCATTTAGTTTTAGTTTCAAAATATTATGTTTTTACAAATCAAAGCTTGTTGATTGATATTTGTTTACACCTAGGATCGTTAATAGCAATCATATTTTATTTTAGAAACGACATATCAAATTTTATTAAAAATAAAAATTTTTTAATCAAAATTCTTGTTGGAACGATGCCAATAATTCCTGTGGGTTATATAGCGTTTCACACGGGATTAATTAACCAATTAAGAAACTTAGAAGTTATTGGATGGATGAGTTTAATATTTGGAATCCTTTTATATGTAGGAGATAGATCAAAAATTACAAAAAAAATTGATACACAATTTACTAATAGATCTGCAATTATTATTGGATTATTTCAGATACTTTCATTAATACCTGGAGGTAGTAGAGCAGGTATTACTATTACTTCAGGAAGATTGTTGGGATTTAATAGATTTGACTCCGCTAAAATTTCATTTTTTTTGTCAATTCCGACATTAGCTGCTGCTAGTCTTTTAGGAATTTATAACATTTACAAAGAAGGAAGCGCTGAATTAAATTTTTTAGCTGTTATAGCTGTGACATTTTCTTTTATTTTTTCATATTTCACAATTACACTTTTTCTAAATTTTATTAAAAAGTTTAGTCTAAATATATTTATAATTTATAGAATAATTCTCTCTTTATTTATATTGGGAATAGTTTATTTATAATTTTTTTCATAGATTGGCGCTAACTGGGATAGCAAAATTCCCCCAAGTATAAGTGTACAACCGATAATATTATTTAAATTTAAAATTTGATTTAAAATTATCCATGCCGCAATTGCCGCAATAACACCCTCAAGTGACATAACAATTGCAGCAGGGGCTGCTGAAATATTTCTTTGACCAAAAAGTTGTAAGGCAAATGCAGCTCCTCCAGATAAAATTCCTGCATATAAAATTTCTATAGTTTCTAATTTAATTTTTGAAAAATTAATTTCTTCAAAAATTATTACTAATATAAGAGATAGCACTGCTACTATTAGATTTTGTAGCAAAGCAATAAAAAAAGGTAAATCAAACTGATATATTATTTTTCCTATATAAATAATATGCAGCGCCCAAAATAAAGCGCCAATTAATACTAAAGTATCACCGAATCGAATTGTAGAATCATTAATATCGCTTAAAAGATAACCTCCAACTACACAAGCTAATACAGACGGCCATATAGACCAGTGTATTTTTTCCGAAAATAAAAAATAAACAATGATAGGCACCATTAGTACATAAAAAATTGTAAAAAAAGCAGAATTTGCTACATCAGTGTAAAGCAAAGAAACCTGCTGAAAGATACATCCTAAAAATAAAAATATACCAACGGGCACTATAAGTTTTAAAAATTGACTTTTTTTATTATTAATTTGACTATTTATTTTTTTTCTCTCAAATAAAAAAACAAAAGGAGCTACAGTTAAAAAACCTACAAAAAAACGAACTGAATTAAAAGTGAATGGACCTATGTTATCCATTCCAGTATCTTGGGCAATAAATGTTGTTCCCCAGATAAAGGTACAAGCAATCAAACAAACAAATGATATTGTTTTTCTCATTAGTAGAAAATTTATACTGCTAATTTATAGGCAAAATCTTTTCCTAAACTTTCCTTTAGGTGTGCACAAAATCGAGCACCTTCGGCACCATCAATTACTCTATGGTCATAGGACAATGATAATGGAAGCATAATTCTATTTTCATACCTATCTCTCATAAATATTTGTTTAGTTTCAGCTCTTCCTATTCCAAGAATAGCCACTTCTGGTTGATTAATAATTGGAGTAAAAAAACTTCCTCCAATACCTCCAAGGCTTGATATAGTTATTGAACCTCCAAAAAATTCTTTTTTATCAATTTTTAACTCTTTACAAAGTTTAGTAATTTTTTTTAGCTCTTTGCCCAACTCAGTTATATCTTTTTTATCCGCATTTCTAATCTTTGGAACCATAAGTCCATGCGGGGTATCAACTGCTATTCCAATATGAAAATATTTCTTGTAAATAAGTTTTTCCTTTTTTAAATCAAGAGACGAGTTAAAATTTGGATAATCTTTTAATGCTTTTACTATTGCTCTTATAATAAATACCAGTGGAGTTATCGAAAGTTTTTCACCTGTATATAAATCTCTGAGAGATTTTCTAAATTTATCCATTTCGGTAATATCAGCTTCATCATGTTGAGTAACATGCGGAATTTCACTCCAAGATCTTTCTAGATGGGGAGCAGCTATTTTTTTAATTCGAGGAATAGGTTTTATATCAATATCGCCAAATTCTGAATGATCATATTGTTGTGTAGTGATAGTTTGTTTTTTTTCAACTTTCTCAGAAATTTTATCTTTAATAAATAATTTTACATCATTCTCTGAAACTCTTCCCTGACGCTGAGAACCTTGAATTTGATATATGTCTGCGCCAAATTCTCTAGCTAATTTTCTTACATTTGGACTAGCACTAATCATTTTATTTTTGTCTGTCATTTCTATAATTCTGTGGGAATAGGTTTATCCTTATTGATATTATATTTTTTCATAGCTTGTACTGCATGTTTTGAAGAAATAAGTTGTTCTTTGGCTAAAGCACTCAGAGTGTAAGTAACAATGTGTTCTTTATCAACTTCAAAAAATTTCCTTAACTTTTTTCTGCTGTCACTTCTACCATATCCATCGGTGCCAAAAGAATAGAATGGTTTAGTGAGATAAGGTCTAATTTGATCTGCATAAGTTCTCATGTAATCCGAGGCAGCTATAATTGGTCCATCCCGTTTATCTAAACATTTTTGTACATGTGATTTTTCAGGCTTTCCAAGCGGATTGAGTAAATTTTTTCGTTCCGTTTCCATGCCATTTCTTCTTAATTCGTTAAAACTTGTTACACTCCAAACATCGCTGTCAACTCCATAATCTTTACTCAAAACTTCAGCTGCCGCTAACATTTCTCTTAATATTGTCCCACACCCTAATAATTGAATTTTAATTTTTCCTTTATTATTAAATTCTTTAAATAAATACATACCTTTAAGTATTCCTTTTTCGCAATCTTTTGGAATTATTGGGTGTTTATAATTCTCATTCATTACTGTTATATAATAAAAAATTTTTTCTTGCCTATCATGCATTCTGGCTAATCCTTCTTTTAAAATTACCGCTAGTTCGTAAGCAAAAGTTGGATCATAGCTAATACAATTTGGAATAGTTGATGCGAGCAAATGACTGTGTCCATCTTGGTGTTGTAATCCCTCTCCGGCTAAAGTTGTTCTTCCGGATGTTGCCCCTATAAGAAAACCCCTAGTTTGAGAATCGCCTGCTGCCCACGCAAGATCCATTACTCTCTGAAAACCAAACATAGAATAAAAAATGTATATTGGTATCATCTCTAAATCATGATTAGTATAAGCAGTTCCGGCAGCAATCCAAGAAGACATAGCACCTGATTCTGTTATTCCTTCTTCTAATACTTGACCTTTTTTATCTTCTTTGTAAGAGCTTAGCTGTTCTGAATCTACAGGTTCATATTTTTGTCCTTCGTGCGCATAAATTCCAATTTTTTGAAAAAATCCTTCCATTCCAAAAGTTCTCGCTTCATCTGGAATAATTGGCACTAATCGCGAAGCAATATTTTTATCCCTTAACAAATTCGTTAACATTCTTACAAGGGCCATTGTTGTTGACATTTCGCGATCTCCTGAAGACTTTAACATACTTTCAAAAATATCTTTATTTGGTTTCTTAATTGGTTTTGCATAAGAAGTTCTCTCTGGTAAATTTCCGCCAAGCTTCATTCGTCTCTCCTTGATATATCTAATTTCTTCTGATTTTTCGTCAGGTTTATAAAATTCAATATTTTTTACTTGTTTATCGGTAAGAGGAATATCGAAACGATCTCTATAATAAAGAAGATCTTCTTCTCCCAATTTTTTTTGTTGGTGTGTTATATTAGTGCTTTCGCCAGATTTGCCCATGCCGTAACCCTTGATCGTCTTGGCCAAAATTACTGTTGGTTGACCTTTGGTTTTCACAGCAGCATCATACGCAGCAAAAACCTTATGAGGGTCGTGTCCACCTCTATTAAGTTTCCATATATCCCTATCGGTCATTGTAGATACTAAGTCTTTTAATTCTGGGTACTTTCCAAAGAATTTTTCCCTCACATAAGCTCCTCCTTTAGCTTTAAAAGCCTGATACTCCCCATCCACACATTCGTTCATTCTTTTAATTAGCAAGCCACTTTTATCTTTTGTTAATAAAGAATCCCAATAAGAACCCCAAATAACTTTTATTACATTCCAGCCTGCGCCCCTAAAAATACCTTCTAGTTCCTGAATAATTTTTCCATTTCCTCTTACAGGTCCATCTAATCTCTGTAAGTTACAATTAATAACAAATACTAAATTATCTAATTTTTCTCGCGCTGCTAGTCCAATAGCCCCCAAAGATTCTGGTTCATCGGTTTCACCGTCTCCCAAGAATGTCCAAATTTTTCTTCCTTCATCTTTTAATAAACCTCTATTTATTAAATATTTTGTAAATCTTGCTTGATAAATTGACATTATTGGACCTAAACCCATTGAAACTATTGGGAACTGCCAAAATTTTGGCATAAGCCATGGATGAGGATAAGATGACAAACCTTTTCCGTCTACTTCTTGTCTAAAATTACTAAGCTGCTTTTCTGTAAGTCTTCCTTCTAAGTATGCTCTCGCATACATCCCTGGTGCACTATGTCCCTGAAAATAAACTAGATCTCCTCCAAATTTGTTATTTTTTGCTCTCCAAAAATGATTCATTCCTACATCGTAAAGTGTAGCAGCTGAAGCAAATGTTCCTATGTGACCTCCCAGTTCTGGATTTTTTTTATTTGCTTTAACAACCATTGCTGCAGCATTCCATCGAATTAAAGATCTTATTTTTCTTTCAATATTTTGATCTCCGGGAGATTTGACTTCATTTTCTGGCGATATGGTATTTATATAAGGTGTATTTCGAGTTAATGGTTTATTAATACCTTCTTTGTAGGTTTCGTCGATTAGTTTTTTTAAAATATAATGTGCTCTGTCTGACCCATCTTTTGAAATAACCGCGCTCAAGGAATCTAACCATTCTTGCGTTTCTATTGGGTCAATATCGGCACCATTTGAACGAACTGGAACTTTTTTTGTTGATTCTTTTTTGATCTTTTGGGGGATTGTTGCTTCAGCTTCTTTAATAATTTTTTCAGTTTCTGGCAAAACCTCCTCTTCCTTTAAAATCAACGGTTCTTCTTTTTCTTTTCTTTGTTTTGTTTGGACTGGTTTTTCTAACTTTTCTGCTTCTTTTGAAATTTCATTTTTATCATCTTCTATAGAGGCCAAAACACTTCCCTTTGAGACCTTGTCTCCTATTTTTACATTTAATGCAGAAATTTTACCTGAAAAGGGAGATGGAACCTCAACACTAGATTTGTCACTTTCTAGTGTAACTATTGGATCATTTTTTTTTATTATAGCTCCGGGTTTAGTTAAAATTTCAATTATTTCGACATTTTCGAAATCACCTATATCTGGAACAGTTATTTTTGTTGCCATAATTGATGTTTTATTTATACCACAATTTAATCCTTTTTCAGCCATGTAAATATTCACACTACAGCTATGACGCTAATTTTAGAAAATTTAGGAAAATTATTCGAACCTAAATATAAAAACTTGGATGGAAAGCTTTGGATACAAAAAGTACTTTTAAAAAAGTATTTTAACAAAAATTAAAAATTTCGCTCCAAACACATCGCAATTCCCATTCCGCCTCCTATACAAAGAGTCGCTAAACCCTTTTTAGATTTTCTTTTATCCATTTCGTGTAAAAGTGTCACAAGTACCCTTGTTCCTGACGCGCCGATGGGATGTCCAAGTGCAATAGCTCCTCCATTAACATTTACCTTTTCTTTTGGAATTCCTAAATCTTTTATTACTGCCAAACTTTGGGCTGCAAATGCTTCATTGGACTCTATTAAATCTAAATCTCTTATTTGCCAACCAGCTTTTTTCAAAGCTTTTTTTGAAGCAGGAATTGGTCCCGAACCCATTAAAGATGGATCAACCCCACATGTAGCCCATGAAACAATTTTAGCTAAAGGTTTTAAATTTCTTTTTTTGGCTTCATTCTGACTCATTAAAACAACAGCCGCAGCACCATCATTAATTCCAGAAGCATTACCTGGTGTAACTGTTCCATTATTTTTAAATGATGGCTTCAATTTTGCTAAACGATCCAATGTCATGCCTGCTCTAGGATGTTCATCAACCTCAAATTTATTATTATCATTATTAGTTTTTAAAAAAACCGGAACAATTTCATTTTTAAATTTTTTTTCTGTTTGTGCTTTCTCAGCTTTGGTTTGTGATAACAAAGCAAAATCATCTTGTTCTTTTCTGGTAATTTTCCATTTGGTAGCTACATTTTCAGCAGTAACTCCCATGTGATAACCATTAAACGCGTCCCAAAGACCATCTTTAATCATTGTGTCTATAAGATTTGTCTCTTCCAATTTTTTTCCATCGTTAATATTGATTGCATGAGGTGCATTCGACATACTTTCTTGGCCTCCCGCAATTACTATATTCGAATCATTGGATATGATCGCTTGGTATCCTGCAGCAACTGACCTTAATCCTGACCCACAAACTTGATTTACTACATATGCAGTTTTCTCAATTGGTAAACCAGCTTGAATTGCCGTCTGTCTTGCTGGATTTTGTCCAGCAGCTCCCGTTAATACTTGCCCCATAATTAATTCGTCAATATCATTTGAATTTAAATTTGACTGTTTCATAGCTTCTTTAACTGCCACAGACCCAAGATTATGCGCTTGCATATTTTTTAAAGAACCGCGAAATGTTCCAATTGCAGTTCTTACCGCAGCAGTTATTACAATGTCTTTTTGCTCAATATTCATAGATTATCTATTCTGTTAAACGATAAAATAAATCTGATCAACAGCAACATACAACATTAACAATACAAATAAATTATGCAGAAAGACGCTTCAAATAAGACTTATTCTTTGATAATAGAACACTGAGCGCCTGTAGCTCAATTGGATAGAGCGCTTGGCTACGGAACTAGAGGTTCGTCAAGTAGAACATTTTGAGATAGACTCCAGATACCAATACTTCTAGCTTACTTTCATAAATTAAAAATCTAATCATTAT
>LUMJ01000921.1_pt1 | contig 15270 bp, 18 predicted proteins | sample 729631 | NCBI WGS metagenome assembly LUMJ01 (sample SAMN03860266, study PRJNA289734) | marine metagenome | biome: seawater column; feature: ocean; material: water; isolation source: Red Sea water column Station 22 - depth 500m | place: Saudi Arabia: Red Sea | collected 2011-10-15 | depth 500 m | reverse complement strand
TCTTTAGGTATATCATCTGCAGTTAGTATTCTGACTCCACGCCATGGTTTTTTTGTAAGTGTTATTTCGTCATGGAATGCATCTAGTGCTAAGCCAAATACATCAAAGCCAGGACCCAAATTTGCTGTTGACGATGGGGCTCGTACTTTAACACTTGTAACCATTAACCATCAACCTCGTTCGTCAGAATATCTTCTTTGATTGGCTTATATTTGAATGCATGAAAAATTCTTCGAATGAACTGGCGAATTGCAGTTATTCCTGCAACCATGATTCCCATCATCATCATCATCATTCAATTTGATATAAAATTAGAAGATGTTCTTGCCATAGGTGCATTACCATTCCTTGGAGCGTCATTAGCTATGATGGCAAAATTAGGACTACAAGGACTGAAATTAAGTTACATCGCAAGAACATTTCTTGGCCCTTTTGACTCTATCAAGAATTTAGCAGCTATGAGAGTTGGAAGTGAGTTCATTAAATTTACAACACCCATGTTCGTTGGTGCAGAATTTGCAGTGATTTATTATTTAACTAAAAAGAAAATTTCACCAGCGAAAGCATCATGGGTAGCAATTGTTGATATTGTCACAGAAGTTCTTGCTGGTGGTGTACTATCAATTCTTGCTGGAGTTTTTGCATTACTAAGTGGTGCTTATGTAGTTGCTACTATAGTTTTAGGAACTAGTATTGTTGTAACAGCGATTTGGATTGTGCTGTTTTTTGTTTCGTCAAAACATACGTTTCAGGTACCAAAAGGATTAGCTGTATTAATGACAAAATTTGGAAAGGAACGTGGTGAGAAATCTCTAAAACAAACTAATGAATGGTTAGAAGAAGTATGTGCACTAAGCAGGGAAAATTTGAGTTCAAAGAAAACAAAAAAAGTCTTTGCTGTTGGTTTCCTAGTAGCTTTTGTTGCATGGATATTTTATGGAATTTCATTTTTGATAATAGCAAACAGTGTTGGATTTACTCTAGAATTGTTTGAATCTGTAATGGCTGTGATGGGTGCAAACGCAATTGGAAACCTGCCTATTACCGTAGGAGGTTCTGGTTTGGCAGAATTTGGAATTATAGCATATCTAAACAACTTGGATCCTTTTAATTTGGTAATACCAGAGGAAGGACTTGAATGGAATGCAGTAATAGGCTGGAGAATTGCAACATACTATGTTCCAATTGTAGTAACTTGGATTCTGTTGGTTAAGCTAGCACTTGGTAAGTATACAAGACCAGAAGCAGCACAGAATGAATGCCCAGTTTGTGGCAAGCTATTAAGCGATACTGAGTTTGCTAGTCATTTGGAAAATGAACATAAACAAAATACACAATAAGGATGTAGAAAGCACTTTATTTTCCTTCAATAATTTGAAACTATGAATTTCAAGAATAAAGTGGTTGTAATCACAGGTGCATCCAGTGGAATTGGCAAAGCATCAGCTATCAAATTCGCAAAAAAAAATGCTAAAGTTGTTTTGGTAGCAAGAAGGAAGGAAAAATTGCTTCAAGTGGAGAAAGAGATTTCACAGTATGCAGATTCTACTTTGGTTTGTCAATGCGATGTTTCTAACAAATCACAAGTTAAGGAGATGTCAGATACAATAATAGACACTTTCGGCCGAATTGATATTTTAGTGAATAACGCAGGATTCGTTATTTACGGTAAAGTTTCAGAGCTTACAATTGAAGAAATAGAATCACAGATGGAAACAAACTATTTTGGAATGATCTACTGTACGAAGAATTTTCTTCCACATATGATTGAACAGGGACAAGGACATATCGTTAATGTTGCATCAGTTGGAGCAAGCTTTGGTGTTCCCGGCATCGCTTCATATTGCGCAACTAAATTTGCTATGCTAGGTTTTTCAGAGGGCTTAAAACACGAACTTCATGGAACAGGTGTGGATGTTACTGTAGTGAGTCCAATTATGGTGGATACTTCTTTGTTTGATCATCCATCATTTGAGAATTTTTCAAAGCAATCTACAATAACTACACTGAAACCTGAAACAGTAGCAAATGCGGTTCTCAAGGCTGCAAACTCATCAAAACTGGAAATTGTTGTACCATCACTAGCGAATGCCGCGATTTGGTCAAAACATAATTTCCCATTTTTAATAAATCCCATTATAGGTAACGCATTTAGAAAACAACTGTCAAAAAGAAGTTCTAAAAAACAATCTTAAGATGTTTCATGCTCATCGATTATTTTCATTTCTTTTAATTCAAGTTTAATAATCGCATTCATCATTATTCCCTGCTCTTTCAGATATTCCACAGTTTTCTTGCTTAATGGAGCCTTTAGCTCATCAAGCTTGAATTCACAAACTACACCTTTTTCCAAATCATTAAGCTTAATTTTTTTTGAAACAGAAAGCCCCTCCAAAATTGTAGTTCCAGAAACTGGTTCGTAAGTTTGGATGTCAACTTTGTTATCTTTTTCATTAATATCTAGAATATATCCAGACGCATTAAGTTCTGTAGGTTTTCCAAATTTTGGCGATTCTAATTCTTTATTGATATCTTCAGGTATATCATTTTGTTTTTTCCCCATTTTACTTAAATCACATTTACTGTTTGTCTTTCTTGCTTTTTTGCCACCATTCTAAATAATCATATTGTTTGTCTTCCTTTGTAAATTCTCTTTGGTTAAGCTTCTGACGTATATCAGATATTTGTTCTCTAGTGGCGTAGAGTCCACATCTCTTACAGATGAAATGTTTTGTAGAGGGATCTAATTTCATAGGTATTTCTATATCATTTCCAATATCTCTGTCATCGGGAATGAGGTAACTTTCGCCCTCTTCTTCTGCCTTTTCAGCTTTGATTTGATGTTCTTTTTTAATAGCTTTCTTTTCTCGCGCAACACATTCTGGGCAATTAGGCAATGTTCACCAGACTAAATTTTTTCCATAAAAGCGTTCCCAATAGGAATGATCGCATAACATTTTCTAAAAAACATGCCTAGTACGTGGATTATATCTTCATCCCGTTAAGGTCAGTTCGCCCATCGAACATACCACGTACCAGACTATCAAAAATTGTGAAGTTAAAACTATTTCTTTGTTTCTAGAATCTCTGATACAATTTTAGCAGCATTTTCTGCTCCATTTCCATCAAATTTTTTCGAAAATTCTTCCAACTTTTCTTCATATTTGTTATAGTTTTGTTTTATCCTTTGGATTGCCTTAATGACTTGTTTTTTATTCTCCGCCAAAACTCCTAACTGTTTTTCTTCTGCCCATTTGATTTGGTTTGTGTGTTCATCATATATCGGCATGCCAATTATAGGCTTTGAGTTCATGCCCATCACTTCTCCCATTATTGTGTGAGAACCGTTGATTACTGCGTATTTACATCCAGCTAATACCATCTGCATTTCTTGCTAATAGATTTGTCATTCTTGGCATGAGAAATAATTCGTCTTTCGTTATTCATATCAGTTTCATGGAAAACTTCTTCGTATCTTTTACCAGTTCCATCATTTGTAGATTTATTTCCAGTTCTCATCCAATATCCAAAATCTGCTCCGTCAACAATCTTTTCCAAATCAGTTTGTGGTGTATGATCAACCAATTTTCTACTTGAGAAATGCCCAATATACGTAACCTTACCTCTGATATCATCAGGGAAATTCAAGTTGTATTCACAGATTGTATAAGGCGGTGCTGAATCTGCCACCAATATTCTTGTAGCCTTTGCAATTTGTTTTGATATAAAATATAGTCCCGGGTAAAAATAACTTCTAGATTTCCACAGCTTAGGCATATACTGGTTTGTTACAAAGAGACTAGGTATGCCCCTTTTCTTAGCCAATACGTTAGAACCCATATCACCATCATTTATCACAACATCAAATTTTTCCTTGTTATAGAACTCCCTCTCTTTTTTCATGTAGTTTTTAACTTGATTTACCAACGAATGATTATCTGCTACTGGAAAAAGTATGTTAAGTAGAGATCGTGAAACACTTGGACCAACCTTTCCATCTATGGGAGTTGGCATTAGAACTTCATGCACATTATTTTGTTTATCTGGAAATCTTTCAAGTAATTTTTTGTAAACCTCTCCCTTGCTAAAATAATGAGTAGTAAATTCCTCATTGAGATATTTTGGCAATACTTTGTCAAGCCTCATCATTCGTGTGTAATGCCCATTTCCCCAGGGATAGATAAACTGCCCTATTTTTTTCATAAATCTTCACCCATCTAATCTTACTTCATCCAAAATCTCATGAACATTGTTAGGCCCAATATTAACTGCGACAGTTTTTTTATTCATTATAGATTCATTAACAATTTTTTCAATTATTTTTGTAGGATGTTTTGAATTATGGAATTTTATATTACCTAGCTTCTTGATGTTACTGAGATATTTTTCTAATCCAATCTCTTTGGCACTCTCAAACACATTATCATCTAAACCGGATAAAGGAAAATATGGAATTAGGTTTTTGTTGAATGCCTGATCTGTTAAGTTCTCAGAGAAATCAATTGGATAAATTAACGGGGATGTACTAAAAGAAATTCTTTTGATACCATTTGTAGATGCTATTCGGATCAATATTTTGGATGTAATTTCTGTTAGTAGGAGCGGTGCTAGTTTTTTATTGTTACCTATTTTATAAAAATCTAAATTTATTTTTGGTTTAACCGTTCTACGTATTATTTGATTAACAATTTTTACTAAATGTAATAGATCCGAATCTTTGTTATAACAAACGATAATCTTAACATCAAATCCTTGTTTAATGGTTTCAAGACACGATACTGCTGACAGTTCGTCAAATACACAACAAATTATTTCTTCATTTTGTGAGTTGTTTGGAACTCCTCCAAGTCCGTTATCATAATAAATACAGATGTAGGCATTTAGTTTTGTCAAACAAACGTAAAGTTTTCTATCATATTTTTTACTAGTACCAGGTTTAATTCCCATTCCCACAGTTTTTTCTATTACAGATGATGTAGCTGCAAGCTCAACATCTTTGGTTGTAAATCCTTTAGCATCTCCTTCTATCTGTAAAAGAAATCTTTCACCCTTAAGGAAGATATCTTTAGCAATTTTTGATATGCCATTGACAATCGATTCAAAGTCATTAGTGACTTGTTTTGCAATTGCCACCCCCTTTATTCCAAATAATGTGTTGATCGCTGATGATGCAAAAACTGGGTCATCTGCCTCGACTGTTATTACATCTCCCTCTTTTCTTACTTTACGAAATTTTTGATTTTGTATTCTGAGAACTTTTTTAATATTTGTTATAAGAGAACTAGTCTTATTTTTGGAAAATACAGACGGAAACACTATGATTAAAACCTCATCTTTCATGTAGTATCACTACTCGTTTGTAATTTTAGAATTGTTATTGACAGGTATGAGTAATGATTATAAAACAAATCAAAAAATGATTTTTATGTCAAAATTTACCCCAGAGCAAGTAACTGAACTAAACGACAAATTAAAAACTCCAGAGGAAGTATTGGAATGGGGTTTAGAGAATATACATCCCAAACTTGCATTAGCATCAAGTTTCGGTGCTGAAGATGTATGTGTAATTCATATGCTCTCAAAAATTAATCCAGAGGCTAGAGTTTTTTCATTAGATACTGGGAGAATAAATCAGGAAACATACAATGTTATAGATGAAATTAGAAAAAAATACAACACTAAAATTGAAATTACTTTCCCTGACGCAACCGAAGTAATTGAGATGGTACAAAGTCACGGTATGAATCTATTCTATGAAAGTGCAGAAAACAGAAAATTATGTTGTGGTGTAAGAAAAGTACATCCTTTAAACAAAATGCTATCTACATTAGATGGTTGGATTACCGGTCTTAGAAGCGACCAAACCCAAAACAGACAAACATCTACAAAAATTGAAATTGACGAACAACATGATAGCATGATAAAGATTAACCCAATTCTTGATTGGAGTTGGGAACAGACAATGGGCTATATCAAAGAAAATGACATTCCTTACAACAAATTAATTGATCAAGGGTTTCCTAGCATTGGCTGTGAACCATGCACAAGGGCAATAAAACCTGGAGAAGATTTACGAGCAGGCCGTTGGTGGTGGGAAAATCAATCCGACAAGGAATGCGGTCTACATATGGATCATAAGAAGTAAAAATTTTGTCCGAAGGTATTGGAGTATCTAAACCACATGGTGGGAATCTAGTAAACAGATTTTCGAATACTGATCCTTCTGGTTTATCATCAATATCAATCACTACCGATCTTGCAAATGACGTGGAAAATATTGCCGATGGTATATTCAGTCCATTGGAAGGATTTCTGTCTAAACAGGATTTTGAAAATGTAGTAGAGAAGGGAAGACTTGCTAACGATATACCATGGACAATTCCAATTGTATTAGATGTTGATGAATCAACTGCCTCAAAAGCAAAAGATAGTGGAAGTGTTTTGCTGAAAAACCCTGACGGATTAGGGGTTGCCATATTGAATGTAGAAGAAGTATTTAGCTTTGACAAAGAAAAAACAGTACAGGGGGTTTATGGTACAACTGATAATTCACATCCTGGTGTTGCGAAAACTATGTCAATGAATGATTTTCTTTTGAGTGGGAAAATAGATTACATTAAGAGACCAGAAAGTACCGAGATTAGAAAACTGCGAATGACTCCTCAAGAAACAAGAGAATCTTTTTCAAAGGCTGGATGGAAAAAAATTGTTGCATTTCAGACTAGGAATCCACCACATGTAGCCCATGAGATTCTTCAAAAGACATCTATAACTACCCGAGATGGTGTTTTCGTCAATCCACTTGTTGGAAAGAAAAAATCTGGCGACTTTAAAGATGAAGTGATTATCAAGTCATATGAGACTATGATTGAAAATTACTATCCTGAAAATAGATGTAAGTTAGGCACACTTCACACTGAGATGAGATATGCAGGACCGAAAGAAGCAATTCATCACGCCATAATGAGGCAAAACTATGGGTGTACACACATCATCATTTGTCGTGATCATGCCGGAGTTGGAAAATTTTATGAACCATTTGCTGCTCAAAAGATATTTGATGATTATCATGATCTTGAGATTGCACCAATATTTTTCCCTGCGTTCTTTTACTGTAAGAAATGTCTTACATTTACCAATCCAAAAGTATGCCCTCATGGAGAGGAATCAAGGGAACAAATCAGTGGAACCAAACTGCGTACATTGATCCAAGAAGGAAGTGCACCATCAGAATTTATTCTACGACCAGAAGTTGCAAAAGTAATACTGGGATATGATAAACCATTTGTCGATTAGATTTTTATCCTCGCCAAAAATTTCTTAGAACATGAGATATCTACTTGTTATTTTTCTAGCATTTACAGCAATACCAGCCTTTGCTCAAGAGCCGATTATTGGAGACTACATACAACCAACCAATGAATCATTATTAATTCAAAAAACTGAAATTCCGTATTCTGAATTCAATAGAGTTTCAAGCGATGTGTTGATAAAAGAATTTGAAAATATGCATGAAAGTAGCTGGCAGGCAGAGTTGCATAATGATTTGTTGTATGGAAATCCTGAGGGCGATGCAGTAATACGCATTTATGATTCAGAGATTCCAGGTAAGTTTTTTGAGATTGGAATGGGAAGTCACCCAAGATACTCGTACTGGATAGCTGCTGACGTTCCAGAAACAGGTTATGTTCTTCTTTACTCAGCATTTGAAAATGGTTGGATCCAAGGAAAGCCTACAAAGATTGCATACTCGGAACAAACTGGTCTTACGGTTGATAATGGTTTGAGAACAGTTCTATCAAATCTTGACCTCTCACCATTTACAATTAAATCATATTCTGTTTACGGTATGAAAGGTTCTACTGATCCTCCAGCAGTGACAGATGGTATCTACACAGTTAAAATAATCTCAGCTGATTATGGTGACAACCCACTTTCACTATTTCCATTTGTTGTAACTGGCATTCTTGGGGTAGTGGTTGCTGTCTTGATTTTTTCTAAGAAGCGTACTAGAGCCTGATAATCAAATCTAACCTCAAATCTTATCTATAAAAAATACTGGGGTTAAGCGTTCTTAGTTTTAAAAGATAGAAAGCCAAGAACACAAAATTAGTTAAACTCTCTAAATATATTCCATTTAGCATTAACCGTATCGCCCTCTTCTAGATATGAAAGTGGAGCAAAAGCCCAAAAAATACTTTCATCAATCCTTACGGTTTCCGATTCATAAGTGATTTCTGGATATGGTATACCGACCGTCATAAAAATTTGATCATATCCAGCAATACTTTTCTGGTGATACTGAACTTTTTCATATTTTATATTATCAACAACAACAATCTCTTTTTTACCAAAAAGAGTGTCGAATGCATCATCTGTTATATCATGTGGAATGTAATATCCATTTGTAGCTTCTGTAACACTAATCAATCCACCGTCTGCATCTCTATATACCAGTTGTAGATGAAAATGATATTCTGAATTTTTTATTGGAGCTGGTTTGAATATTTCCTCTAGATCATAGGTAGCAAGGACATTTTGAATAGAACCAGCAATTAATACAGTAAATACAGTGATTAACATTACTTTGAAAACTTTTTTCACATAAAATATTAAATTTTAATATAAATAAATGTCAGCAAGGTGCGTTAAGGCATGTCATATCAGAACTAGTATTTAGCCAATTTTTTAAAATAATTACAATTCTTCCTAATTTTGCATACATTACACATTGGTGAAATTGGCTTGCAGATGTTCTGACCATACATAACAAATGTGTTATTTATGGGAAGCCAATATTTTTTTGGGATTTTTTTCCTTAACTCCATCTCTGTATCCTCGGGAGTCTTTGTGTCAACCAAACCAAGTCTGTTCGATATACGATGAACATGAGTATCAACAGGTATTGCTGGCTTTTCAAACGCATATACAAGAACACAGTTAGCTGTTTTTCTTCCAACCCCAGGAATTTCTACTAGTTTATCCATGTCAGGAGGAACTTTTCCATGATATTTGGTGAGTATGATATTAGCAACTTCGATTATACGTCTAGCCTTTACATGGTAAAACCCAACTGATTTTATTATCTTCTCAACATCCTTTACTTTGGCTTTTGCCAGTTTTTGTGGAGTGTTATACACCTTGAAAAGTTGTGTTACTGCTTTGGTAGTATTCTCATCCTTTGTCCTAGCGGAGAGCACTGTTCCAATTAGTATTTTGAATGGGTTAGCAGTTTCAGCCTGATGTAATCCTTCCAGAGCTGTGTATCTAGGTGGTTTTACAGCCGTCATAGTCTTTTGCATACCATCCAGAATTCTCTTCATTTACATACAATTTCGTATGATTTTTTGTTATAAGTTTAATTTTCAGCAGATAAAATCAAAACCATTGCTTTCTGATATTGAACAAGTGGAGATGCTGATCGCGCTTGGCAGGGGAGACAAGTACAGGCTAATGCACATAAGGGAAACCCTTGAGAGTGGAAGGGAACTTTACATCTCTGATAAGAATTTTCTACATGATTTAGTTAAGACACATTTGAAAGATAGGATATACCAGGCAAGAATAGTATCGACACCTGATGTTCCTAAACGGTTTTGTGAGGAGTGTGGTTCGGAAGCTTTACCCGATGAAAAGTTTTGTACTGATTGTGGTACGCCTATAGAATCAAGCTCACCTCCAACTGAAGGTATACCTGCACCTACCACAGAGCCAGAAATTACACCAGAAGTTGAATCAAACAAGCAAGAAAGAACTGGTGGCTTTACATTTACTGATGATGGCGAGATAATGGAATCTGGAACTAAAGAAACTGTACGAGAAAAATCAAAACCAAAGAAGAAATCCAGACAAGAGGAGCTGGAAGAGTATGAGAAAAAATATCTTAATGAGTCAGAGACCAAAGTTTCTTGGAAGGCCTACGATGTTAAGGCAAAAAAGAAAGTGGAAATTCAGGATCCGAAAGTTATAAGAATGAAAAATGGCAAGTGGGCAATCAAAGGCAGATCTCCGATTACTGGAATTAAGGTTTTCAGGATTGTTGGAATGAAAAGGCCAGACCTTTCGGGCAAAAAAACTACAGAGAGTCAGAAAGCAGCGGAAGAACCAACCACCTCTATTGAAAAAACTGTGGGAGGTAAGAAGGAAGAGAAAGTAGTTTCACGATATTATAGACCACCAGAGACAGAGAATAAAGAAGTAAAGAAACCTAAATCAAAAAAACCTAATAGGTTTTGTGAAGAATGTGGAGCCAAGCTTGCTAGAGACGATATGTTTTGTACTAGTTGTGGGGCAAAGCGATAAGTAAAAGAATGTGTGATAAGATGGAAAAAATAATGATTCTTCCAATTTGTTTAGGAATTATGCTACTTGGGGTTGTGATAGCACCTAGTGCGTTTGCAGCTGATGGATGTGGTGAAGGCACCGTATTGGTAGACGGAGTTTGCCAACTTGCACCTATTGCACCTAAGGAATCCAATGATGGATGTGGTGCAGGAACAGTTATGGTTAATGGAGTATGTCAGCTTGACAAATCATCAGGAAGCTCAATCCAGCCAGGATATATCGCAGCTGGAGCAGCTGCAATAGGAGCTGCAATTGTTGGAATTGTCTTTGTTGTAAGAAGAGGATCAGGTGGAACAAAAAGACCAAAACCTGCTAGGCAAGATTTGGAAGAATATGAGGAACAATATCTACAAAGACAAGGTCAAAGACCTAGACGAAGACCTGCAGAATCAAGACCAACACCTTCATCTTGTAACAGTTGTGGGAAACCACTAAAACCAACTGCAAAGTTTTGTGGTAAGTGTGGTGCAAAACAGTAATCACTATTATAGAGAAAAGCCAAATCACAATTATTGGAATTAACAAAGGATGAAGAGAAATCGCTAAACGGCGAACATGGCGAAGTACTGCAAACAGCATACAGAATTTTGTCAGCTACCGGCGAAGCAACCGACGCTGAAAAACTTGTACCAATTGATTGGGCGCATGTCTCCGGTGTAAACTATAACACGATTGGAGATGCAGGCGAAGAATTTCTAGCAACTCTAAGTAAGAATGCAAAGTTCAAGGTAAGGACTACGGTAAACCCAATGGGGTATGACAAGGACAGTGTAGAGAAGTTTGGTCTTGATGAAAATTTTATACAAAAGCAGGAAAGCATTAGGGAATCATACAAAAAGATGGGAGTGATTCCATCATTCTCTTGCATTCCTTATGAGATTTATGACATGCCACAGGAAGGCACCCAAGTAGCCTTTGCAGAAACCAATGCAGCAATTTATGCAAACTCGATTGGAAAGTTAAAGACCAACAAGGAGAGTGCGTTTTCTGCATTAGCGAGCGCAATCACTGGTAAGAGCCCATATTCTGATCTTCGGAAGGATGATTCACCAACCATGTCAATCGCAATGAAGGTTTCAGATCCAAACGAGCTTACATTTGGACTGTTGGGATACTTTGCTGGAAAGGTGGCAGACAAATCTGTTGCAATTTCTGGCGTAAAGAATTTGGATAAGAGATGTAACAAGTCATTATGTGCCAGCATGGGAACATCTGGAAGTTGTGGCAAGTTTGTTTTGGATGACAACTCTGGTGCATCAGAAAAGGTAGATTTTGATGAAAAGGAGATGCAGAAAGTTTACGATGAATTAAACACAACAGAGTCAGGAGACCTGATTACACTCGGCAGTCCGCAACTTGGACTGGATGAGATGAATGATTTGACTTCAATGCTAAAGGGAAGGGCATTCAAGAAGAGATGTCTGATATTCTGTCCAAGAACAATTCAGGAACAGGCACGGCATTTGGGATATGCGGGCCAACTTGAAAGTGCCGGGTGCGAATTGATGTCGGACTGTTGTACATGTCTGACCCCACTAGTTACCAAAAAAGATGTGGACAGGGTTACCACAAATAGCATCAAGGGAGCATATTATTACAAAAACTCAAGCGGCTTAGACGTAAATCTAAAACCACTATCGAAAATTATCGAGGATGAAACAAGTTGACTCTAAAAACTATTGTAAGAGGAAAGGTTACAGGCAAAGTTCTCAAGTCTAGCCAGCCAATCAACTTTCTAGGTTCTATTGATAAAAAAACAGGCGAAATTACTGACCAAAAGCATGATCTCTTTGGAAAAAAGATTGCAGATTCAATCCTGGTTTTCCCAAACGGAATAGGTAGCAGTGTTGGTGCATATACCATCTATTCTCTCAAATCAAACAATGTTGCTCCTGCTGCGATGGCTTGCCAAAAGGTAGACCTTACAGTTGCATCAGGATGTGCGCTTGCAAATATTCCTTTGTTTGTTTTGTCACCTGATGAATATGAAAATATGAAAGACGGGGATGAGATATCGCTTGGCTAAGAGTGTCAGAAAGAAAAGAAGATACAAAGATCCTTACAAGAAAAGATACCGAGAAAATTTAGGTTCCTGAACCAGATTCTGTTATGTTACATGCGCCTGTAGGCAAAACCCGCACAAAATCATCAATACTAAATGGCTTTGCAATCTCCTCATTGCTTGATAAAAATTCGTAGCGAATTCTTTTTGCGACATCAGGCATATCTTGTCCTGTAGGTTCTATCATGGCATAGCAGATTGCTGTATTCTTCAGACTTGGTGGACCACAAGTAAGCAAATAACTTTCTTCATGCTTGATTATAGCAACACACATCTTCAAACTTGATATTTTTACAAAGTTACGCTGTCCTTCAATCATAAAAGAGCCCTTAGCCATAGACTGTCCGCTGGGGGCACCCTTTTTGACTTGGTCTGGGTTAACCCAGTAAGCGCTTGAACCATAGAATGCTTCCTTCCATACCTTGCTAAAGCAGACCGTAGCATGAGCAACTTCAGTAAGGCTTGCTGGCGTGACTGCATCATTCTCCTTTAACAAAAAAAATGGCGAACCAGACATTTCAGCATGGAAAACCTTGTCATTTTTTTGAAGATGCTTCCGGATAATAGCAGAGTTTGACGAAGAGTCACGTCCTCCTATTGCTAAGACACCATCTGTTGTGTAAAACCATCTATATCGCTCAAACCAGTTTTTCTTTCTAACCTGTGTAACGCCAATTTGTTTTACACCCTCGCCCTTCTTAACCACTTTTTCAAGCTCATTTTCAGTTTTTCTTAATAATTTTTCAATAGAGCCAATAGCAGCTTTTTGCTTTTTTGATTCATTAAATAATGTGGAAGCAGTTGTGGGAAGAGACGAATTCAAATCTATTTTAATTTTTTCATCTTCAACTTTGAGATATGTTATTCCTTTTTCTTTTACAATCTCCGAGTTGTTCTTGTTCAGCAGTGCAGTAATTTTTGAATCATCCAGCGATGAAATTCCTTGAGAAACCCCTTCAAAAAGTGAGTTTGCCACTACAGCAATTTTTTTCGATTTTTCAGTGACTATTTTAATTGCCTTTGTTTGCTCATCAAGTCTTGTTTCCAATTCTGAAATTTTTTTGGTAAACGAGGAGCTCTGAATTGTTTTTCCCTTAGTAAGAATACTTTCAGTGAAAACTGTATCGAGTCCATCCATAAAGCTGGCAATTTTTTCATGGTTTTCTCCCGCTAAGGAAATTGGATTAACATACATCTCATCGTTTCGAACAATTTCAGGATCATGTTGGCCACTTACAACATTGTTAACAATTTGAGTAGCAGAGTCAAACAATCGCTTTATCTCTTCATTAGATACATCTTCTCCCTTCTTTTTTGATTCAACTTTTGCTAATCTTGTTATCTCCTCAATATACTTTCTAGGTAATCCCAATGTTTTTCCTATCCATTTTGCCACGGCGATTGGTGCAGAATGAATAGCCTCAAAATCTTTCTCATTCATATTCAAAATATCCAAGTTGTCTAGTGGAGGCTGAACATATTGTGAACCCACACGCAGTTGTCTGTGTCTCACATTAATGGAATGTAACAAAGCTAGGATCTTCATTTCATTATTACAAATGATGATGTTTCCATCACTAAACAATTCTACGACAATGACAAACTCCTTTTCAAAATAAGAAAGTGTCAAATATACAATTCTTTCAGTGCCTATCTGCTTTATTTTCTTGAGTTTGAATCTGAGTAGGTTGCTTCGAAGGTGTTTTAACAACTTGTTTGGCTCAATCTGCTCTATCTTCACTTTTGTTATCCAAATCCCAAAAGGGGACAACATAAGTAAAATATCAGGTTTTTCTGGATGATGAAATTTGAAAAGTAGACTGTCTTTTGTGATCCCATAGATGTTGCTAACATAGTAACCCTCAATTCTCGTACCGATATCATTAACTAGATATCTTAACTCAATTCCAGCTAGTGTCATAATAGGAGTAAAGAGTCTCCGATTATACTCTTATCGATTATCTCTACATATAGACAAAGGTTTTAAAAATGGCACCACAGAATCAACCTAGAAATTTAATTGGTTAGACACGGTAAAAAAAAAATAAGGTTCGGTTCGAGGGGTAAAAAAATCGAGGATTTTGTAGATCCTAACAAGGATCCTCGTAGCTATATCAAGCGATACATTTTAGAAGAAAAATACAAGGATTGGTTTGACCGGAATTATCCTAATCATACTATCTACGATGCAGTTGGATTAAATGAATGGGATTACAATGAAATGAAAAAGCAACTTTCTCCTGATCAAACTACGGACAATACATCAAAAACTGAACCAGAACCGGAACCAGAGTTCGCTGATGTTACTTTAGGGTCATCCCCTGATACGCCAGATATAGAACCAACTGAACCAGTTGTATCTGAGGAACAAAAAAACATCACCAAGAAACGTACTGACACGCTTTTCTGGATGCGCTTTGCCTTTGCACTCATCGGTGGTGTCGCCGCGGAATTTCTCTTTGACGGAATAACAGGCAGTGAAGAAAAGAGATGGTCATCAATAATATTCATGATTGTTCTTTTCATTGTCACTTGTTTCATAGCAAAGGGAATGAAGATAAACTTGCCAAAGTCAGATAGAAAGAAACTTGTAACAACAGGGATTGGTAGTTACATCTTCTTGTACTTGTTCGCATGGATCATGACTCATACTATGTTGAATCTCCCAAAGGATAACTTTTCACTACCATTTACTTAGATTGGTTGTATCATATGTGGAAGACTAAAACTCCCGGCATTCCTGATGAACTTTTTGAGCGAGATGAAAAAGTCCCGATTACAAAGGAAGAAGTTCGAATGGTTCAGATTGGAAAGGGCAGACTAAAACCCGGAATGATTGTTTATGATATTGGTTGTGGTTCTGG